>Ga0209518_1000025_pt1 | contig 246115 bp, 309 predicted proteins | sample RifGroB1_FD_183993 | JGI IMG/M metagenome (GOLD analysis project Ga0209518, IMG submission 183993) | Groundwater microbial communities from Rifle, Colorado, USA - Groundwater B1 (SPAdes) (version 2) | ecosystem: Environmental > Aquatic > Deep subsurface > Groundwater | place: Rifle, Colorado...
ACTTCCGCCTAATTTAGATAATGCTTGCAAATTTTTAGAAGTCTCTTTATCTTTTTTACCAAATCCTAATACTGTACTTAATAATATGTTAACAGTCTTTCCAAACATCCAAGCCCCAGCCATTGCTGTAATAGATAATGGAATAAATGCAGTTAAGCCTAGTGCTAATTTAATAATAGATGAACTTAAAAATGATAATGACTCTGTTACTTGATGAAATTTTTTAGCATTAGCTGGAGTTATTTTATTTATTAATGAATCTTTTCCACTCATTAATTTATTCAAAAAATCAATAAATTTGTCTGGCCCTGTTGTTTTTGAAGTTATTGAAAATAATAGTAGCCCTTTACTTAAAGACCCAATTCCTCCGGATATTGCCGTAAATGCCGAGGCAAATCCGCTAAATAAATCACCAATATATTTAGTAGATTTAATAGTTCCGCCTAAAGTAATAGCATCAGTTATATCTTTAATAAATTTAATTAATTTTCCGGTTGGGGCTAACTTAAATAAAAATAAATCGGCCGTTAATTTAGGTAAATCTTTAAGAGAAGATATTACTGAACTTACTCCTTCTAATGGGGTTGTAGCAGATTCTGTAGTATCTTTGCTTTTACCTTTATTTTTAACTCCAATCTTAGCTCCAGATGATACTGCAGTTAGTATCTCTTGTAATAATGCAGTATTAACATCAGTTTGAACAACTGATTGAGCAAGGTAATTATTAATAGAACTTAATAAACTTATTTGTGCAGCAGCCAAATGCTAATGTGTATTTTTATTATTTATACAAAAAAGAAAGCCCTTATTTCTAAGGGCTTTCTTAAATCATACGCTATACTAAATTTAACGATTATTTTTTATCTTCATTCTTTTTAGTAAATCGGTCAAGTAAAGCTAAAAGTCCGGCACCTTCTGTTGTTTGTTTTAAGCTTTCAAAAAGTCCATTAGTAGCAGCTCCACCTTTTGAACTAAGAATATCTGAAAATTTACCAAGTCCTGAATGAACATCTCCGCTATTTACAAGAAGTTTAAGGTCAGCTCCATTTAACGCTGTAGCTAATGACTGGTATTGCACTTTGTTTACTTCTCCTGTAATTTCAACTTCACGGATTTTAATCAAGTAGTTTTGATAGCTTTCATTTTCACCGATTTCTTTTGCTAGAGTCGTTTGTGCAGTTACATTAGCTAACTCCATTTGTTTCTTTGCTTCTGCTTCTGATAAACCTTTAGCTTTAATTACTTCAGCTTGAGCCTCTCCAACACTTTTTATAGCTTCTGCTTCTTTCTTTTTTGCCTCAAGTTGGGCTTTAGCATCAGTTTCAATTTTAAACTTATTCGCCTCTGCCTCAATTTCTGTTTGGCGTTTTTTCTGCTCTGTATTGATGATTGCATTTTCTTTATCTATCTCAGCTTGGCGAATTTGGTTTACTTTTACTACTTCCATTTTTTGCTCTGCTGTTAGTTTTTCAGCTTTTGCAATTTCAGAAAGTGAGGTTTGCTCGGCTATTCCTCTATTTTTTACAGATTCAGCTTGTGCAATTCCAATTGCTTGTACTGATTTTGCCTGAGCTTCACCTGAGATTCGTTCAGTTTCAGCAGCAGTTAAAGCAACTTCTTTTCTTGCTTCTAATTCAGCTTGTTCAGCACTTTTAGTATTCTTAGCGACTTCCGTTCTGCTCTCCATATCAATAGCTGAAATGCGTTTAGCCATTATTTGATGAATAACTTCTGAACCTTGTGCATCTCTAACATCCATCAATTCAATACTTTTTATTGGTTCTACTCCCCAACTTTTTAAATCTTCCTTTACTGCATCTGTAAATAATTGTCCAAACATTGAGCGCTCCTCCATTATTTGTTCTAATTTTGATTTTGCCAAAATAGAACGAACTGCTCCCTGAACAACATTATTTAGTTGAAGTAAAAGGTCTTGAAAAGATGCAACTTTTTCTGCAGCTTTATTTGTATCTGCTATATGAAAGAACGCTTTTACATCTACTTCAAACGGTACTCTGTCTTTGTCATACGCTGAATACTTAGGTAAATCAACCCCAAAGTTTGAAACTGGTAATTCCCTAACTTCTACTCCGTATTTGGGTAGCCATTTAGGAAATTCGTAATAAACGTTTGATCCTTTACCTACACCATATGAAACCGTTTTAGAACTTCTTTGAACAATATGGACTACGTTTGTAGGAACAATTCTCCTTAATGAGAATATATAAAAAATGATATAAATACCAAATACTGAAGGTATTCCATAAATTAGGGCTGTTAAAAGGTTTATTTGCATTTTATTTGTTTTTAATTGTTAAACTTATTTAATTATTGTTTTTTTGTCTATATGTTTTATTTCATATTTAGTAAATATGTTTTTATTGAATGGAGGTGGGGCTTTGCCTCGTGGAAATAACCAATTAATTTTAAAAGTCATTTAAGTAGGTTTAGTATATAGAAAATAATATGTATTATTGGATGTACAATCTAAAAACAAATATTTTAATAAGTGCTTTATACTATATTAGTTTTAAATTTTTTATATAAATTATATACGTCGTTAGTATTTTCAGTATTAATATTAATTAATAATGTATTTAATTTAGATTTAGTTGCATATTCTGAAAATATGTCTAATTCACTTTGTAGTAAATCTTTATTCATATTAAATAAAGATTTACCATCTTCTCTATTAATTAAATCATTTATATTTGGTAATAATATAATGGAGTCTATATTTATATTATTATCTATTAATTTATTTTCAAATGACAATATATCATTTAAAATATTATAATTTCTATATATTTTACCATAAACATAGCAGTCGATGTGATTTCTTATTGAGGCAAATTGTAGATTTGTATTTTTATGATAAATAATAAAATCATATAAAAAGTTTAAATATTTTTTTTCGTTTATTATATATGGTATATTAGGTTTAACTGATCTTATTATATTTATATCATAACCTAATTCCTGTATATAATTTTTTACAAATGTATCTTTACCTGATCTATTTGGCCCAGTGATAAATAATCCGTCCATAATATTATGTTTTGTTTTTTATTAAAATTTATTTAATTCCATCGTTTTTTTTATAAAAAAAACTATATACTATAGTAGTGCCTCATGAATCCATGATGAATTATTTAAATCATTTATATTACAATTACTATCAAATTTACCCAATAAAATTAATTTTTCATTATTAGATAAATATAATTTGCTATTTTTACTCAAAATATAATATTGTGAATTAGATATAGATATTTTATACTTTGCATTTTTAATAAAAATAGTTACTTCATTTAACATACTATCAGTTAAACTTAAATTTATTTCATCATTATTCAAATTCAAATATGGTAATAACCTCCATGTATCAGGCGCAACATTTAATGTATTAAATATAAAATCATATATCTTATCTAAATATAAATAGTTTTTAGAATTTAACATAGTACTTAATCTATATGGTATGCTTGAGTTTTCTCTAATATATTTTATACACTCTATTGTTCTATTAAATTGGTCGTTATTACGTATACTAAATTCAGAATCATAATCGAATCCATCTAATGGCAAACCGATATAATCAATATTATTTTTTAATTTATCGAATTTCTCAATTAATTTATACCCATTAGTTATTAAATAATTATTAAAACCTAAACTCTTTGAAAATTCTAAAATCTCATCCAAATCTTTTCTTAATGTTACTTCACCGCCCAAAAAACCAATTGTATCAAACCCTAATTCTTTAGCTATCTCAAGATTTTTTTTAACTATATTAATGTCATCACCATAATCTTTATATTCGCGATAACAAAACTTACATTTAGTATTGCACATACCAGTAAACCTGTAATATAAAATATTAGTATTCATATTTAAAAAATTAACTACCTATTAATAAATAGTATGAAATAGTTGGTAGGAAACTAAATTATACCTTGAAACATCTTAAAAGGTATACTATTGAAATTAGTGCTCTTGGTTTATCTGACTAATACGCTTACAATTAAGTTCAACTGACCTATTGTTTTCAGTATACAAATTAGGTATTCCATTTTTTATTATAATAAAAAACTATAAACTACCCTATTTGGTTAATACCTAGGTTTTAATATTTATAAGTTTGGTATAGTATAAGCGCTACTAAATTTAGTTGTTAATTCGTGTATTAATGCATTGCCAGACCAAAAATATGGGTCTTCATCAATACTTACACTATACATTGCACCACCCTCTGGACAATAAAATGTTAAAGGCTTCCATTTATTTTTTGTAAATGCGTACCATGTGTCATCTCTCTTTTCATATTTTATAATTTTAGTTGGATCAAACTGTAATTCATGAGTAACGATACTACCCTTAGCATGACACATATATTCATGCTCACATATTGCATCTATTACAATTCGTTTTTTATACAGAAAATTCTTAAATATGTAGTCGAGTATACGATCACTAAACAGCATTAATGTTAGTAGTATTAATACAATTGATAAAAATGTAAGTATACACATATCTTTTATTTTTAATATTTTAAAATTATTTTTTTTAATATATTACTATTTTATTTCAATAGTATCTATATGGTTAATGCATATTTAATCTATATATTCGTCATAACGAAATATAAATTTTCCATGGAGCCCTTTATATTCACGGGGCATTCTATATTTTTCTACTTCTTTATGGTCTATTTATTTTTTCTGAGTATAATAGCCTTTACCATTAATATAAAAGTCATAATTAGGATTAGGATTAGAAAATTTACTGCCATAAGCCATTAATAGTATTAGTATTAACATTATTGAAATACTGAATGCTATAATAAATATAATTTTTGCAGGTATACACATATTTTATATTTTTTAAGTTTTTAATAAAAATACTAGGAGGTGTAAAATATAGTAATTGTAATAGACGTACTGTAGTTTGTTCCAGCAGTATGGTGAAACCCTCGTGTTATACTTACGTTAGTAGAATCTAGCCAATTATTTATTGTATGCTCTAAATCACTAATACTAGACTTTGTATAAAATATTTTTACTTTTTCCATAATTATTTATTAGTATATAGAAAATAATATGTATTATATTTGGTGTATAAAAAAGTTTAATATTAAGGGTAAGGGTATTTGAAAGTTTCTACAAGCTACATACGCTTTTAACTATTAGCGACAACTATACATGACCTAAAAACTTTAATCCTTTTTTAAGTTTTTCTTTTGCATTACACATATCTAAATATTCTATTTCATCTTTGGATGTTGCTGTTTCTATTTGGTATTTAAGTAAACTGGTTGAATAGCTTATCATACTTTCCTTTTCCTCTTCACTACATATATCATTGCAATTTGTGTCTAACGCAAAACATACAAGTCTTAAAGCAAAGGTTTTATCTTTTACAATTCGACTGTCTTTGATTGGATTTTCCATAATTATTTAAGTTTAGTTAATTAAAGGGTCTCCGTTATTAAAAAGATTTTACTACAATCTTGGAATAGCTAATTATAAATTAATTCAGTTTTTACTAAATTGTTATGTGCGTTTTTAAATATAAGAGCTTCATCAACCTCTGAATAATTAGAGTCTAATGATATAATATCACCCTCTTGTTCTTTTATATAGTAGTTCTTATTACCATTAGATTTATCATAAATACCAGGGCCTTTATACTCCTTAAGTATAAATTGATATTCACTTTTAAATTCATCAAACTCAATTTCGTCATTAATATATACTGAATTATTGTAATAACAATAATTACAAATATATTGATAAAACTCTGAATTATTTGAACTAAATAAATATTGGTTTACTATTCCATCTTTATTTTTTATAATTAAAGCTACCATGATTTCTAGAGTTTAATTGTTAAACAATAATAAAGAACTAATTACAATGTAAAATTAAGCAATAGATTTGATATATAAAAATAAATTTATAATAAAATATATAACTAATTGATACTCAATTTACTTATTTTCCAGTGGTACCTTCTCCAGATGCTACTTTAAACTTACCAATTTGTGCAAAATCTCCTTTTTCTTTATTATAATCAAAGTATTTTATACCGGGGTTATTCATTACAAAAGTAATCATTTTTTCAGCAATTGCCGGATCTTTTTTTAACCATTCATTGTAATTTTTATGTTGAGTAGAATGACGCATAATAGAATCTAGAGCGTCTTTACGTTTTTTAGCAGCCCTTGCTTCTTTTTCTTCTTTAGAAAAACCTAAAATTTCATTTACATCTTCTGAATTTTCCACTTCATTTTTACTAGGTTCTTCATTAGCCCATAACGTTTCAATAAATTTATTTACTTTTTCAAGTTCTTCTTTAGTTAAACCTTCCATAGAAATTTCTTTAGCTTCTTCTTCTGGATCGAGTTCTTCTTTTAATTCGTGTTTAACTAATTTAGTAATTAGAGATTTAAATTCATCTTCTGATATTAAATCTTCTGTTTTTACTTCTTCAGTTTCTACTGATACTTCAGAAAGAAACTCTTCATATAATTTAACATATCCCATTTTTATATACAATATTTTCTTATTATTTATTCATGATATTTTTTGTAATTCTAGTGTTATTTTTTCAAATTCTTTAAATAATTTTAAAATTTTATTTTTCTGGATAGGTGTAATGGATTCCCAAGTTAAATTAATGAATATTTTTCCATCAATTGTATGGTGATTGCGTAGGTAATTGTTATTAAATGGATCTATAAATTTAAGAGCTATGCCATCATTATCAATAATTGTTTCAATTGATTTATAAAACTCATTTTGAAATATTGAATCCAATTCGGGTTTTTTCTTCTTTAAAGTCTTTTTCATTTAAATTATAAATATCAGTTAATACAAGCGGGTCAGATGAAGTGTATTTTTTATTAAGTTTATTTAATAATGCATTAGTTTTATTTAATTCTAATTCTTTAAATTCGTATTTAGCAATTAATCTACCCTTACGTAATAGAGCTTTATCTATTCTAGATATATCAGCATTAAATGTACAAACAATTTGCATTTTTAGACAATCACTTAATAATCCATCGCTAATATTAAGTAAATTACTTACGGCTTGATTATTTGCTCCACTTCGCTCTTCAATTATATTTTCACCATCTTCTATTATTAGAATAGAATTTTGATATTTAATTAAGAACGGTATAAACGACGGACTAGATATTTGATGAGCTAAATCAGGAGGTATGAATATTTTTCGTTTTGTCGTTATTGAGCATAAATGTTTTAATAATGTACTTTTTCCTGTACCGGGTTTACCATGAAATAATATAATACCTTTATCATTTTGGGTTTCTAGTCTATTAATTGCAATATTATAGATTTCAGCAAAATCGTTATTATAATTATCGTCTATATTAAAGGATTTATCTAAATTTAAATTAAATTTTTTTAATGATAACCCGTGGGTATTTTGTATTAATAAATTAATATTATTAGTTTGAGTAATTATTTTTTTAAATTTAATACATAAATTTAATAATTCTTTTTCTAATTCAATAGCTTTTACAAAAAAACTATTGTTATAATAAATAAGTATTCTATCTATTGATACTAATATAATAATATTATATTTTTTTAATTTAATAACTATAGTATATGTAGTTTCTTCAGCTAAAGCGTCGTCTTCATTATCATCAAATTCACTAAACTCACTTAATATATTACTAGATTGATAAATATTTTTTTCTATATAATAATCGTCTAGCTGCACTTTATGTTTTTTAATAAAGCATAAAGCTAAATTATAATAGTTTGTATTTTGAGTAATATTATTTTCTGTAATGAGTTTTGACGGTATTACTCCATATTCTAGAGTAAATAACCTATCTATTACGGATTCAGTTGAAATCTCCGATCCAACTAAATTAGATACTGCTATATTATTTGTAATTTTCATATTTTTTTAATAATTTGACCGTCAATTGTCACTACAACTAATGCTTTTTTTATTAAGTCATCAGGCTTGGCATTTTCATTTTCAAATCGACAATCCATTTCATATAAGATATGTAAATCTTCATTTAATATTTTTGCAACACTTATTAATTTATCAGCATCAACGTCTATATCTAGATCACCATACCAGCATTTACCAAGTTTCTTAGTAACAACATTTGCATTAAATATTGCTAAATTATTTGGATGTCGCTCTCTATATAAGCTCTTAGATCCACATATAAGTCTAGATTGTACTAGCTCATTTTCTAAAAAGATTTTATAAATTTTTTTCATTTGTTTCATTATTTTCTATTAAAATATTTAATTTGTCTTTTACACTTTTAAAAAATGGAATTGGTAATGATGTGAAACTATTAATAAAACAGTTGTCACTCATGATATTAACTAAACTAGGAATATTCCTATTATCAATATAATTACCTGAATTTCTAAATAGGGTTGCAAAGCATCCTTGTAATTCATTAACCACATTAATAACAGTATTTAAAGAGTTTAAATTTATAGTTAAACCCTCTATATTTTGTTTTAACTGTAAAATCTCATAATTTAGTATTTTAATTTTCAATTCTGGATTAATAATTTGAGATATATCAGTATATATATCCCAATTATGTAAGTTTAAATCATCTCTTATCAGTATTTTATATTCGGAGTTGTCATACGCTCCTTTATCAAATGGAGTAGATAATATAATTTCTTTTCCTGAAATTATATTACTGATTTTACCAATTACCTCTAATTTATTACTAAATATAATTTGTCCGTTAACTAAATTTGTTATAAAAACTGGCATTTATTTTTTTATTTTTTCTTGTTCTTCTTGTTGTTTAAGCAATGCATCCACTGATTCTTTAACTCTGAGATATTCTTTCACGGAATATTTTGAAATAATACCACTAAATGTAATAACATCAGGCTTAACTAAATTTATTTTATCATTATCTCCGTCATATACAATATGTGCGATTGCTTCATCAAAAAGCAACTTCTGCTGGTCTCTATCTAATTGATCAAATATTAATTCATTAATAATAATAACAAAATCATATCCAGTTAAATGATTTAATACATTATTTGCTTTATTAATTTTATAAATGTATTTTTGTTTTTCAGCCGCTAATAATTTAAATTTTATAAATTTAGGTAAAGATGTTGTATCAAGTACCTCATTAAATGATTTTTCATTTTCTTCAGAAATGTCAAAGAATTTTGTCATAGCTTTTCAGTTTTAGTTTTAATTAATATTTAAAATTATAGGATTTGTTTTACTAAATTTTATTTTTTATTTTAAAATGATTTAGCATTAAACAAATATCTTTATAGTGTAATTCACATATTTCATTAATATTATCCCTATATCCACCAAATAGAGATACTGATAAAGGAATAGATTTATTTAATTCTTTTTCTAAATTATAAAGCCAATCACAAAATATTTCAGTACATTTAAACCAATTATACTCTGTTAGTTTGCCAGCATGCATATTATCAGTGATTATAGAGTCTGCGCCATGACAATATACAATATAATGTATTTTATCAGTCTTTATTAACTTTGATAATATATCTAATTTATCTTTAAAATTTTGTATATATTTAGAGTTTTTACCTGTTGGATTTATATTAGCTAGTTTTGGTATATATGTATTTAAAATTGGAAACATTTTTCTGCTATCTTCAATGGAATTGCCATAGTGAGCATCTAAATCTATATATGACCCTGATAATTTATAGTTTTTATATATTAAAGTTGACGCAATAACTTGCCCACTAAATACGCAGAAACCCATTCCTTGGTCAGGCATAGCATGGTGAAATCCGGCACTCGGAGATACCCCTATTATTTCTGGAGTAGTAATACTTGATTCTATTGAACTATATAAACTGCTACACTGGTATTCAACTGATTCACTAAACGTATTAGACTGATTAAGTATATTATTTGCATAATCTTTTGTATGAGCTAATAGATATGAGTCTTTTTGTAGTTTATTAAATGCATTTAGTTTAAATCTTGAGTCTTTGCTTAAATAGTTATCATATAGAGGCTTACATTTAAACATGCTTTTACTTTCAGAATCAAAATTTAAGTAAGCCATTTTAGGATGATAAAATAAATTAATCACAGAGGATTTACTCATACGATTTCTAAGTTGTAGTCAAATGAATATTCAGTAATTATATTTTCCGCATGTTTTTTCTCAAAATAAATTTTTCCATTATATTTTGAGAAAACTGGGTATTTTGTGTTTTGATTAGATTTATCAATATAGTTATACCCAGATAAATATAAATCGTTATTAATTAATTTTATTTTAAATATTTTTTTATGAATGGCTTCTCCAATAGTATCTATAATAACTCTATTGTCTATACTCATATTATTTTCTAATTTAAATCTTTTAATTTCAATACCATTTTCAGGCTTATTCATAAATATTAAATTAAAATTATTAATACGACATGATAAACACCATTTTTCATTATAAATTATTGATGGGGTTGAAGTATCTCCTATTAGCCGTACTGATAAATTTGCTAAAGAAAAAAATTCTTTTATTAAAAAATTTCTTTTATCTATTAAACTGTCATTATTATTCATATATACTTAACTTATTTTATTTCTTTTAATGTATTTGCTGTGTTTTTATCTACTCTAATTTCTTTTAATCTTGGTAAAAATAAACTCCAATTATTGTCTTTATCTTGTATTTTAACATTATATGTAATTGATACAATTTTATTTAAATAAGTAATTTTATCATTACTTATTTCCTTTAATAATTCATTCGAAAATCCGCTTCCAACATTTACTTTTAATAATTTATCTTCTGATTCGCATGATACTCCTCCTATTAATCCTTCTCTAATACCATTTCCATCATAAAAACCAACTATTCTTAAATCACAGTCATTTACTTCTTTCATTTTTATCCATCCTAAATCTCGGCCTGAAATATATACTTGGTGTGGGTTTTTACATATTAATCCTTCACCTCCATTTATAACAACGTCTTTAAATAAGGAATTAACTTCTTCAATTGTTTTTAATTGCCAAGACTCACTTAATTTTAAAAAAATAGAGTCTATATTACTTAAATATTTTATTAAATATTCTCTACGCTGTAAATATGGAATATTTCCAGTGCTTGAATTTTCTATAATTGAAAAATCTTCAAAATCAAATATATTAAATACAAAATCTTTATCTATATCTTGTTCTGCCGTATCACTTAAAATTTTATTTATTTTGCCACTTACACTTTTTCGGTCTTTATCAGTTAATTCACCATCAAAAAAATAATTATGTGGTATATCATTAGTTTCCGCAATTTCTAATAATACTTTAGAAATATTTTGTAAGCACATATTATTTAATTCATTAAAATTTCTTGTAATAAACTTAAAATAATTTTTATTCTTATCATAAATAGCTAGGCATCTAACCCCATCATATTTTATTTCAGCATGGATTTCATCCCATTTAAATAATTCAGATACTTTATCTGTAGCAAGCATAACTGATAAGTCTGGCAAAAAGTCATAACCAAATGCTTTATTAATAGTTTTTATTCCAATTCCAATGTTTAAAGATTTAGTAACAATTTTTTTTAAAATTTCTTTATTTTCGATAGTCGTATTAAGTCCATATACTAAACTACTTAAGTTACTTCTTAAATCATTTGTTGCAGCTTTAGAATCAAAAAGAATATTTATCAATTTTTTAAATTCTTCAAAATGATAATCACCGTCATCATACTCTGAACTATGTGAATTATCTAGTTTATTAACTTTAGTAGATTTTGTTGGATAATATGCAATTTCTAATAAAAATTTCATAATATCTGTTGCAGAATTATTTAGTAATTCTTGTTTAATTTTATTACTTCCGGAGCCTTTACACTCTGAAATTTGTCTTAATGCTTCTAATTCTCTTATCATTTGGATTAGTCTTAAAATAAAATAATATTAAATTAATAGGTATACGTTTAGGTTGCACTTTAAAAATCTGTGAAATTGATGTAAATATTAGTATTGTGTGTTGTATCAGCCCCTAACAAAGTATAACTGAAAGAGATGTGCACTTACCGTTATAAGTAACATCAACATTTATGCACAACGCTACTTGACTGCTCCGAAATCAAAGTATGGAAGAATACGAAATTCACATTGATTTAGCTTGTAAATAGTATTTAGTTCTGCATCTTTTCTTTGATCTGCAAATTGCTCAATCACAGCAAGGGGGTCTTGTGTAATAATTAGAGTCTGCTTAGGCGTCTTTGAGTTAGTTGCTAAGTCAAATGTTTCGCCAATTTGAATTTCGAATTTACTCATTGTTTTTAAATTAAATTTAGTGTTGATAAACCCCCAGTACATAACACTCTGTATAATAAATAAAAATGTCTATTTTTACGAGTATTTTTTACTTCTCATACCCGCAAAAAAAATATTGCGTCGCACGGGTGTTCGATTCTAAATCGAGATTCAATTTCCAATTTAGTTCAGTATATAACTTTCTCTATATTTAGTTCATACGCATCTCACTAAACTACACGATATTTATCGTTAACTGCTGTTTTAATTATGAGTAGCTTGTATTTCGTCTATACTTTTTTTCATATTCTTAAATGACGGGTATAGAAAAACCAAATGGAATAGTTTTAACATTGCCTTTTATTTTTAATTTAGCTGAGTCTGACGATACTATCTTTTTTATCATGAGTGGATAAATAACCCCTTGTTTTAGACATGTACCTATTAAAGTCGTGGTATAATATGATAAAGGCGACCCACTAACATTTCCTAAAAATGTTATAGTTATAGTATCAGAGTCTGTTAAAGTGTTTTTATCTATTAAAATTCCTGAAATAATTTCAGTTCCAGATAATCCACTTGACGGGTCATGACTATATTCTTTTATAGAATATCCATTTCCAAAATTTGATTGAGTAACTGGAGTTGGCCCATAATCAACATTTTCAACTATATCAATTATTTTATAAAATGAATTTACAATATGATCCATTATTTTTTAATTATTATTTTTTTGTTCTTATATTATTTATTAGAATTATCTGTTTAATTAAATTATTTTTTTTAATCACTAAACGTATTTTCCGTTTTTCAAAATTTTAAAATGAATCTTTAAATATTTTTAACTAAATATATTAATAATCAATATTTTAAAGTTAATTGAATATATATAATAGTTAGCAACAATAATTAGAACTGCGGTTCTGGAACAGTATAAGGTAATGTTTTAGAATAGCTTAGTTCCCATTCATCAGTTCCTTTTCCTATTAATGTTGGGATGTGTCCAATCATATTAAATATCAACTGTTTTGGTTCAACAAAAACTACATCACTTCCAATGCAAGTGTGTTTTACTTCAACAATAGCGTCTTCACCCAACATGAGGTTTGTCTGGTTTTTGATTGACCAAAACTTAGTTCCTTTGGGAATTAATCTATTTTCTCCTATTTTAATTTCGTTCATAAAATATTATTGTTGCTAACGAGGTATATATGCAATACCCTATTAAAGTTTATACTAAATTTTTATTTTTTGTGCAAGGGTACTGCATATATACCCAACCATTAGGTGCAATAAAAATTACTACTTTTGTGCTATTGGATAGTCTGGTTCTCTGAATTTAAATCCTTTTGGTTTAATCAGAAAATCAGATTCGTCAGTTAGCAAGTGCCACTCACCATCATCAATTTTCATTTCAAATCCCATATCTCTCATACAGATATGTAATTGTTTCCCTTCTATTGTTTCAAGTGTAATTGAGGTATACACCTCTTTCAGAATAATCTGATTTTCTTTAGTTTCTACTTTCATATTCCGTAATTTTTACAGCTTATAACAGCACCTAACAAAAATGGCTGCTACAAGCATTGGTTTATAAATTGAAGTTTTATTTAAGCAGTCACTTCAGTTAGCTGCAAAAACATTATATGTAATTTAAAAACTCACCATGTGCCAAATTTTACATTCTCTATCTAATTTAATTTGTTGCTCTTTAATTTTGCTTTTATAATATTTCATTGTTAAACTTAAAACTAAAAAGTCCTTCAAATGCATTTCTACCCGTTCCATCGTTTGAAAATACAGTATAGTTAGTAAATTTTATATTACTCATATCTACATCAGAAAATTCTTTTTCTAATACAATTTTTAATTGCATAGGAGTAATTCTATTATCAAAATGTAATTTAGTTGATACCATAGCATTATATTATATTATTAAATAGTTAAACAATAAAATTAAATACAATGTAAAATTAAGAAATAGTTTTGACATTTAAAAATAAAATATTTAAATATTTTGTAACATATTGTCTTATAATACATTATTTTTATTAATTATATAAGAGTTTGGAGTTTTTCATATAATTAAATTATGGAAATACTTATTAAAATGAGAATAAAAATAAAACAATTTATCTTATTTTTTATAAGAGATTAGAAACTTAAAAACATTATTCATTATGGCAAAAATAACAAATTTATCTGATTTAATTATAAAAAAGTTTGAGAATAGTACTGATGTTAAATTAGTAAACACGTTTGCTGATATTAGTGATTATATATCAACGGGTAATTACTTATTAAATGCTCAACTTAGTGGAAGTTTATTAGGTGGAATACCTAATAATAGAATTACGACTTTAGCCGGTGATAGCGGGACAGGTAAAACATATTTAGCTCTTAATATTTGTAGGGAAGCCCAGAGAAATGGATATTTTATAGTATATGTAGATACTGAAGCTGCAGTATCAAAAGATATTATGATGGATTTTGGTATAGATACTGACACATCTAAATTATTATATGCTGGAATATCAAATATTGAAGACTTCGGATTACTTGGTAATAATATTATACAAATATCGAAAGACCAAAGAGCTAAGGGAGAGACTCCTAAGATATTAATTATATTAGATTCCCAAGGTATGCTAAATTCAAAAAAAGAAATAGATGATTTAAATAAAGGAAAGAATGCATCTGATATGGGAACTAGAGCTAAAGAATTAAGAAAATTATACAGAAATATAACTTATGAATTTAGTAATAACGGAATTACCTTTATTCCATTAAACCACACTTACTGTTTAACGAGTGGGCATAATATTCAAATGGGAGATAATTCTTTAAAAGATATTAAAGATATACAAATTGGTGAATATGTAAAAACGTTAGAAGGTAATAAAGAAGTAATAAATACATTTAATTTTGAAAATTTAGAGTTAATAGAATTAACTTTGTCAGATAATACAGTTGTTAAATGTACAAAAGACCATAAATTTTTAGTATCTAGTAATAATGAATTAATTTGGAAAAATGCAGATGAATTAAATGAAAATGATGAAATTTTAAGTATATAGTAAATTATCTTAACTAATTAAAAAAAATGAAAGACATGAATACAAAAAAAATTATTAAAAAACGTATAATTGAAAAACAAGAAAAAGTTTTTGATATTGAAGTAAAAGATAGTCACCATTATTTTTTAGAAAACGGAGTGATTAGCCATAATTCAGGTGGAATGTATGAAGCAACTAAGCAAGGCGGCGGGTGTTTAATACCAGGGACTAAGATATATACATTCAATAATGTATTAAAATCAATAGAAGGTGTTGAGTCTGGTGATTATGTTAAAACCTTATGTGGATATAAAGAAGTTTTAGAAACATATACATTTGAAAAATCTACTATAAAAATAGAATTTGAAGACACCACAAATATAATATGTTCAGAAGACCATCGTTTTTTAATTTCAGGAGACTATACAATTGAAAGTAATTGGAAAAAAGCTAAAGACTTAGCTAATAATGAAAATATTTTAAAAATTGAAAATAATAATATTTTCAATTTAAAAATTAAAAATATTAATCATTTATATACACAAAAAGTTCATGATATTAGTGTTAAAGATGTACATCATTATATATCTGAAACTGGTATAATAAATCATAATTCAGGAAATACCTATTCTGCATCAACTATTTTATTTTTATCTAAGTCATCTCTTAAAGAGGACGGCCAAACTAAAACGGGAATTGTAGTAAGATCTAAAACACAAAAAAATCGATTAGCTAAACCAATTGATATAGAATTCCATATTAGTCATATTAGCGGAATGAATCCGTATGTTGGATTACAAGATTATATTAGTTGGGAAAATTGTGGAGTAGTTAGAGGTACTCTACTTACTAAAAAAGAATTTGAAAAAGATAAGTCAAATAACCAAAAAACATATCATGAATTCGAACACAATAATGAAAAGTATTATGTAATTCCGTCTGATAAAGCTAGAAATATAGTTATAAGAGACGGATGTAAAGAAGTTCCATTTAAAAAACTATTTACATCAGAAGTATTTACAGAAAATGTTATTAAAGAATTAGATGAAAAAGTAATACGACCTAAATTTAAATATGATAAAATTAAAGACTTATTATCTAATGAATTAACTGAAGTTTTTGGTGATACTACAGACGATGAATCAGACGAATAAGCAATTAATTTTATAAAAAACCTTAATGAATACTAAAAAATATTAAAATTAAATGAAAAGAAAAATATTATTAATTTGTTTATCACTATTTTTAGTTGGAAAAACTTTTTCACGTAATACATTTAAAGATACTACAAACGTATTAAATAATTTAGAAACAATACTTTTTCATGTAACTTTTTCTAAATTAAATTCAGAATTTAAAAATGAATTAAAATTTAGAGAAGATTTAGTTGTTGGTAATCTAAGTATAGCCGAATTATATTTTTCTAATAAAAAATCAAAATACTCTAAAATATCATTTTTATTTAAAAACGATATTTTCATAGGATATACTATATATTTTAGAAAAACAAAAAGCCTAAAATATTATAGAAAGATATATGGCCCTTGTATAGAAATTAGGAAAAATGATAATCAAATAATATGGGCAAGCTCTAGTGGTAAAATACGAGCTATAGTTTCATTAGAAAAACGTAAAGAATTAACAATTTTATTTAAAAAATAGATATGAGTTTAAGAAAAAGTGTTCCAATAAAATATCATTTAAATTTACATAAATACCTTCCAAATTATCCTACTAAAAATGATTTAATATTTGATTTAATAGACAAATTATCTAAAAACGATAAGCTTAAGTTTTCAATATCAACTATAAACCAAATTTATAAAGAAAAATTAGAAGATGAGTCGTTTAAAACAAAAATAAAAAAATACATAAATGAATTAATTGAAGACAAAAAAATAATTCAAGACGGGAATTTTTTTATTTTAACTGAGCCCCTTATAAATTCATTCATAGAGTAAAATGAAAAAACTAATAATATTTTTATTTTCGCTTATCCTACTAATGGTAGTAGGAGAAATTCGTTGTATTTATAAAGCTATAAATTGCAATTGGGAACCTATTGGCAAAGCTGAAATAATATATACAATGTCGTCATTTACTGGATTAGGAAGTATTGTTGGATGGACGAATATTAAAGATAATTAAAAAATATTTATGTTAGAGTTTAGTCAAAATATAAATTACCTCGAAAAAGTATTCTTCTTTTATATATGTCAAAGTAAAGACTTAATTAGTATATGTAATCCTACTTTTTTTGATAATGAGAAAATAGGAATTACTTTTAAAATAGTTAAATCATTTACTGAAAAATATGAGAAGCCCCCATCTTCAAATCAAGTTAAACAAATTATAAAATTAAAGGGGTTTGAAATAACTGACCAAGATATTGATTTATTATATAGTGTAAATTTAGATGAATATGACCCGTCATGGTTAGAAGAATATACTAATACATTTTTATTACTTCGTAATTTAAATGTAAATATGATAGATCTTCTTACATATTTAAAAACTACTACAATAACTCCAAGTAATATTCAAGAAGTAGTTGATTATGTAAGGAATTTCGTAAGCAAAAAAATTAATTCTAATGTAGTTATTGGTAAAGAAGATGGACTAGACTTTTCTAAAGTAGAAGACCATTACCAACTTACAAAAACTAATAAATTTTCTACTGGATATACTTACTTCGACAAAGTCCTCGGAGGAGGTTGGGAGAAGAAAACTTTTAACGTTACAATGGCGCGTCCAAAATTAGGTAAGTGTTTTTTAGGAAATACTATGATTAAAATAAGAAATAAAAAAACTAATATAATTCAAGAAATATCAATAGAAGATTTTTATAAATTAATAAAAAAATAAATTAAATCGTTTTCCAAGTTTTCCTCTTCCAATTTTTATATAAATAATAAAAAATAAAAAAAGTTATGAAACTTATAAAGATTGTAGACGATGTGCCAAGAATTAGTAAATTTGGTGTATATGACGAATATGAGTGTCAGTTGTGTGGAAAAAAATGTAAAAAGAAAAATAGTTTATCTAAGCATTTGTCTACTATTCATGGTTTAAACAATAATGATAAACGTAAAGACTATTATGATAAATACTTAAAAGTTGATGGAGAGGGAATATGTGTAATATCAGGCAAACCTACTAAATTTATTAATTTTAGTGGTTATAACAAATATATAAATACTCCAGAGGTTAATAAAATAAAATTAAATACTAAAGGGATAACTTATTTAATGAAAGTTAAAAAACTTTCATACGACGACGCATTAATAGAAAGACAAAATATTGTAAAAAGAAATTCCGAAGGGGTTAAAAAAGCATTTAGTGAAAAAATAAAGAAAGATCCACTTTGCTGGAATAAGTCTAGCATATATTGTAAAGAATACTGGATTAATAAAGGATATTCTAAAGAAGACTCTATTCAATTAGCCAATGATAAGATAACTAAAAATAGAGAAAAACTACAAAAAATTTTAAAAGACGATCCGTCTTATATGAAAAATAAATTAAATACATCTTTAGACTATTGGTTAAAAAAGACAAATGGAAATGAAGAAGAAGCTAAAAAATTATTATCTGAACGCCAAACTACTTTTAATTTAGAAAAATGTATAGAAAAATATGGCGAAGACGACGGAAGAAAAAGATGGGTAGAAAGACAAGAAAAATGGTGTAAAAACTATAAAAAAAGTAATTATTCTAAAATTAGTCAAGAATTATTTTGGAGTATTTATGATAAATTAGAGGTTTCTTATAAAAATAATAAATCTATATATTTCGCGGAATTATTAAATAATCGTAAAGACGAAAGCGAAAAAAATAATGAATACCGATTAAAATTAAAAAATAGGGTTATTATTCCAGATTTTTTCATTTTAGAAAATAAAAAAATAATAGAATTTGATGGAGTGTATTGGCATAATGAACATAAAATAAAGTATCCAAATCAAAACCGAGATAATGAAAAGTCTAACGACTTAATTAATGAGGGTTATTCTATTTTAAGGATTGTTGAGGACTTGTATTATAAAAATAAAGAAGAAATAGTTAAACAATGTTTAGAATTTATATATAAGGATTTATGAGTAAAAATAATAGTGCTATACGTAAATTTATAGATTCAATTAATATTGATGAGTACGATGTATTAACTGATACTGGGTGGGAAGATATTAAATCTATTAATAAGACTATAAAATATAGAGCATTTAGAGTAGAAACTAAATCTTTTTATTTAGAAGGGGCCGACGATCATATTATTTTTGATAAAGATTATAATGAAATATATTTAAAAGAATTAAGTATTGGCGATAGTGTATTAACTGAAAATGGAATTGAAATAGTTTTAAATATAAAAGATTTAGAATATTCAGATAATATGTATGACTTAGAAATTAATTCTGAAAATCACAGGTATTATACGAATGGTATTTTAAGTCATAATAGTACAATTCTTTCAAATTTTGCTGCAAATTCAATACGTAATGGAAAAAATGCAGCCGTTATTACACTAGAGTTATCTGATAGGAAATATATGAGGCGAGTGGGGGCTAATCTTTTAAATATTACAACTGGCGAATATAAAGATTTTGATGAAACTAGAAAAGATTTAATTAAACATAAACTTGATAATTTTTATGGAATGTTAGGGTGGCCTGCTGGTAATTTATGGATTAAAGAATTTCCGACTGGAACTGCGTCATTTATTGATATTGAAAATTCTTTGCTTAGGCGTGAAGATAAAACTGGAATTAAATATGACTTAGTAATAGTTGACTATCTTAATTTGATGAAAAGCGATGGCAATTCTAATCAAAATATGTATGAAAGAATAAAACGAATATCAGAAGGATTAAGAGCAATAAGCCAAAGAAATGAATGGTGTGTAGTATCAGCAACACAAGTTAGAAAAGAGTATTTTGATAAAGACGTTTTAGGGATGGATGCTGCAGCAGAAAGTAGTGGATTAATTGCAACAGTCGACTCTTTATTTGCTGCCTCTAGGGATTCTCTTAGTGATATTGCAAGAATAGAATTAATAGCAAACAGAGATGAAGGATATACCGGTAGTTCTTGTAATTTTAAGATGCAATTTAAAAATGCAAAGATGATTGAGACAAATGAGTTTCAGTATTATGGCGATGAAGACGGCACTAACTTAGAAAAAGAGATGCTAGAATCTTATAAGAAAAATGAAATTATAAGTGCTATTGCAGGACAATCAATAGGAACTAATATTGAAATACCTGAAGTTAATAAAAATAATAAAGAAACAGATTACGAATCAATTTTAAATTCTATTTAGTATGTGTTTTTGTTTAGAATATGAACGGCTTATAAATGATAAATATGACTATTGTATAGATCATGCGTTTGATGATTGTGTATGTGGAAACCTAAAACAACGAAACAAAAATGTGTGCAGTGAATGCGACTATAATATTACTAAAAAAGAAATTGGTTTTTCTATATGCCCTTTATGTAATGATGAATTCATTTTTAGTAAATTTTTAAATACTGCAATTAAAAATGAAAAAACTAGATTAATTGCAAATTTAATAACTCATTATAGACATGTACATCAATCTTCTTGGAATACCTCATGTCATTTTATATCAAATAGTTGGGGTCAATTAGCATACGCAAAAGCTAAAGATGAGCATAACAATCGAGCAAAAAGACAAATACTCAGAAAATGTTTTAATTGGGTAAATAACAATGGTATTAAAAAAGAAAATTTTCTTGAATTACAAAATAATGATGAAAAAACTATTGAATTAATTAATAAAATATATAAATGATGAAATACTATAATCAAAAATTAGAGCGAGGCCTTATAAAAATAGGGTGCAAAAGAGTCTGGTTTAGTGATAAATCTGGGTATTGGTTAGAGAAAAATTTTAAATTTAAAGATTTAAATTTAAGGTTATATATTGAACCTGACCAGAAAAAGTTCTATTTTAGTATAAAGCTAGAAACTCCAGAGCAATACGAAACTATTAAAACTTATAAATTGACTTTATCTAATGTTAAAAAACTTTTGAAAAAGTATTCATAGAGCTAAATCTTTTTAAAGATAAAATAAATAAATAAAGGATTACGTATTTTATCTTATGGATATATCAAAACTTTTTTTCTTTAATAAAAACGGTGAAAATATAAATTTCACGTTTAATTCGTCTTTAAATAAGTATGAGAGTACTATTTATTTTGATAAATTATCAAGTTCTCTATTTGATAATGAAAATCTTTATATTCTAGAAAAGTCCGGTGACTCATATATTTATCCTACTTTTACTGCTACCCAATCCTTAAAATTTAAATGGAAAACTCTATCTGATAAAGAGAATATCTTTTTATATGATATTGAAACAAGTAATGAAGATAATAACGACTATATTATAACAAAAGACGAAGTTTTAATATCATATGACCCATCGTTATATGGTGATAAAATTCCATTAAATATTAATATAGCATTTAACCCCTTGGATGAAACTAATTATGAAAGAGTATTAGAAATATACTTGCTTGATATAGCTTCACCTGGAACATCCGATTTAATTGGAGAAATAAGTTTTTATGGTGAAGGAATAGACGAAGACGAAAGATATAGAATATGGTTAGCTAATTTTGGTATTAAATTTAATAGAGAGGATGCTTTAATATTAAAGGATTATGATATAAAAGAGGCTTTACCAAATTGGGAAATTATTAATAACAAGCGGAAAGAAGCATTATTAACTAGGCCAGAGGTATACCCATATGTTGGAACATATAAAGGATTGACTAATATTATTAATTTTTTAGGGTTCAGAGATTTTTTATCAGTAAAAGAGTATTGGCAAAATAAAAACACAGATTCGCCATACTTTAATAAATTTACATTAATTGATATAAGTGATTTATTAGATGATGGAAAAATAAATTCTATTGATTTAACTACATATAATAATAACGTTAAATTTACTCCTGAATTTAAAAAAACCGGATTATTAGGATTATATTATAAAATAACAGATACAACGGGTGTAGAAGATGCTGACGGAATACCAGAGGTAGTACGAACTACTGAATTCAGCAATGACGAGATTTTATATAAACTTAATAGATTAAAAGATAAATTAAAAGATGAAATACTTCCAATTAATGTTAAAATTATAGATATAGTTGGTGAGTTTTTATTTTTTCAAAAATTTTCAATTAGAACTTGGAATAATAGAGTTGAAATAAAAGATTTTCAAATTAACGAAAATTATGATATATCAGTTTATCCTTTAAATGATACTGAAGCATATTTATATGATCTTAAACCTCTATTAATAAAAATAAATCAATCTTCTACTAATGTAAATTTCGGAAATTATATATTTAATAATAGCCAGTCAAATCCATATGACTGGTCTCAAAAATACCCGCCAACTGATATTCCTTTATTAATTGAATCAATAAAGACTTTTTATAATGAAATACAACAGTCTAAAAAAGATGGATTAAATGAACCATTACCGTGGAACTTCGGAGATGAACCTGAAAATATAATTGGATGTCCAGTTATATTTAAAGTTAAGTTTGACGAAATTACATGGGATATATTATCAAATTCAACATGGGATAGTCTAGACGATTTTTATACATGGGATACTATAAACTTTAAATCAATTTATGAAATAGAATGGAATATAAGTAAAAAAATCGGAACACCTTACTCTTTTACTTATCGAGGATATATAAAAGATTTACATACATTACCTCATTTTTTACCATATGAAGGAGAATATGACGTCTTTGCTAAACTATATGATCTTAACTCTGGTCATAGCATAAATTATGAAAATAAAATTATAAATGTTAAAAAAATAGAACCTGAAATAATCGCATTATCTAGAATTGAAGATAAATTTGGCGATACTTGGGATGACTTATCTAATGTAACATGGGATGAAATAGAATCATCATACTGGTATAATCCTATTGTAAACATAGTTAATCAAAATAATAACGAGATAGATTTACAAAGAAATTTATACGAGTGGGATTTTTATAAAGATAAAATAAAAGATGCTAAAATATTTAATGACGACACTTTTATATATGAATCCTTAAATACTAGCCTGCATTCTCTTAAAAATTTATATGGTATACCTAAAAAAGGAGGAAGTGATGTATACGAATGGACATGGGATGATTTTGAAAATGCAACATGGGATGACTTATTTCATATGAAATGGTATCATATGGTATATCACTCTGATTTTTTAGCAGGTTTTCTTATTAAGAAACTTCCAAGAAAAGGAGATATTATACAAATGAATAAATATTCAGATTTTGTATTTCAAACTACTATGCTAACTTTACAAGATGCAATCGATGAATTGAATTTATCTAGCCATAATGGAATATCGTTATTTAAATATGAGGTTCAAAGTTATCATAAAAAATATAAAGTAACATTAACAAAAAGTACAACTGATTTTACATATGACTTAACGATTAATGAATCTAATATTATATATATTGCAACTCCTTTACAAGATATAAATGAAATTAGAGACGCATTGATTAATCTAATTAATAATGAAATTACCCAACATGTTACGGCAATTAGTGCTTCAAATGATAGTTTTTTAATAATCGGTGATGTGGAAGAAGATGACTATATATTATCAGTAACTAGCCCAAGTTTAATAGATTTTGAATTAATACAAGATCCTGGTCCATTTATTAGTGCGACTGCAAAAGACTTTGGAAAAGAAAGTTATGTAATTATAAATTATATTTCATCTGGCGATGACGACGACTCTAGTCCATTCTCACCAAGAACCTCTAATTTCTTAGAAGGCAACAAATACTCGTATAACGAACCTATTTGGATTTATAATAAATCTCAAATTGAATCTTTAAATAATAAATATATAAGTCTAGATATTGAAAATTTATTTGTTGATGCACCATTTAGCGATATTGCTAATGGAAATACTAATAATATTCAGTATTGGATAGATAATAAATATATTAAGCATAATACTGAAACTGATGAACAGACTGGATTTATACCGTCTATAGTAGATACAAATGTATTTAATTTAATACAGCTTAAAGTATATGAAGATTCGTTCATTATACCTAAATGGTGTCCGGTATTTTTTGTTATTAATAATGTTCCAGGTAAAACTGAATTTGTATGGACATTATATGATGAGGATAATAATAAAAAATTAATTCAGATTAAGGATGTTCCATTTTTTATATGGAGATTTAATGAATTAGGGCAGTATAGAATAGACGTACAAATTACAGATAATAAAGGAAATATTTATAATAAAAGTTTTTCTAAATTTGTAAATGTTAAATCTAAAAATGATTATATTTCTTTTATAGAACGAGAAATTAATAAGCTTTCCAAATTAATTCTTTAAGTAGAATTTTTTTAATTTATTATAAATAATAAAAAAGATTTAATAAAACATGGCATTTTCTATAAATTTAACAGATATTTTAGGAGCATCTGGCTTTGGCCAATCTAGAACCAATATTAATAGTAATTTTTTAACTTTAAAAGATACAATTGAAGATTTATTTAATGGATTTTCTGTTGATATTACTGGAAATAAATTTGGAACAAGTTCATTAGATATTACAGGAAAAAGCATTAATATTATTAACGGTAAATATAAAGTAACATATACACAAGGTACTACTGATATTACTAGAGATATTATTAGTATTACTGGAGTAAATTCTAATGAAATAAAAATAGATAACATTGACCATCTTACTGTTAATATAGACTCGTTTATTAATGTATTAGAAGTAAATGAATTAGTAATATCTAATAGTGGCGACGGATTAACGAATGATGGAGTTTCTATACTAAATGGTGCAACATCATTTGGTAGTTCATTAACTGAATCATTAGTAGATGTTAATATAGAATTGGATAGTGCAGGAGAAGGAACACTTAATATTAATGCTAATACCCAAAACAATTTATTTTTAGTATTAGATGCAACTAATGCAACTTTAGCTTCTAATTTTAATATTAATCCTGTAATTGATTCTAATACTCCAGACGGATTAGTATTTACTGTATATTTAAAAGACATTAATGGCTCAACGACTTTTGAAACTTCTCCAGCAAATTTAGTTAATATCTATTATGATAGAGATAAGACTATTATAACAAGTGCCGGACAATATAAAATACAAGAAACCCCGTATAATACTGCAATTTCTTGTATGGTTATTAATAACGGAGTTGGAAAAAGACTAATTATAAAATCTGTGCATAACTTAGAATAATGAAACATATAAAACTATTTGAACAATTTATATCTGAGGAAGAATCTCCTAAGCCAAGCGCTAAAGATATATTTATACCTAGAAGGCTTAAAGAAAGATGGGATGATTTGCTCATTCCTTACCTAAATAAAGGTTATACTAAAGAACAAATATTTGTAGTGAAACCAATTGATGAAACTTTTATTATAAATATGGGTAATATTGAGAAATTTAAGAATATTAAAGTTATAATTGGTAATATTGAAATAAAAAGAATAAGTGATTTAAGTATATTGAATATAGAAGAAATATCAGGAGATTTTGATTGTGTTGCTACTGATCTAATTAATTTAAAAGGGGTACCTAAAATAATAAATGGAAATTTTTATTGCTATCGTAGTCATTTAACTAGTTTAGTTGATGGTCCTAATATAGTTACTGGAGATTTTGATTGTTCTTATAATAAGTTAACTAGTCTTGAAGGAGGTCCTAGTACAGTAGGAGGAAGTTTTAGTTGTTCTAATAATACTAAAAAATTTACAGAAGAAGAAGTACGAAAAGTAGTTGATGTAAAAGGAAAAGTTTATGTTTAAAATGAAAAGATATTTAATATTAGAATATAATGAATTTGTTACTCAAAAAGTAAATAGACTTTTTCCATATACTTGGACAGGTAATCCAACTGACGCAATTAAGTCTAAATTTCTACAATTAAAAGATTTAGCAAGACCTCAAGAGTATGAAAGAACAGAGTTTGAGCAAACTATAAATAATTTTAACTTAAATTTTAGAGTTGGAGAAAAAGTAAAAGCTATTAGAATGAATGCTCCATTTAAAAAAGGGTATAATGAAACTGATTATGTTTATGGAAATATTAAAGAAATAAAAGTGGATTTAGATAATAAAACACTTAGAGTATTTTTAGTTAAACCTTCTACTTTAGAAAAATTTGAAGTATACCCAGAAACTTTAGAAAAATACAATAAATACTTCGAATAGTTTTCTTTATTGAAAACAATTTTATATTTTTTTTATATAAAACAAAAAACCCAATTTATTAATGGATAATACAAAAATTTCTGATGAAGACGCTGCTAAATTTTTGTCTGAAAAAGATAAAGAGTTATCACAAACTATTAAATTAAATGATATTGAATCTAAATTTGTAGATAAAACTTCCAATGGTTTAGGAAAAATCAAAGAGTTACAACCACAAACTGGGTCTAATATATCAAGTGTTGCCGATGCTGGATGGAAAAATATTCCATTAGAAAACTTAGAAACAAAAGGATTATTTTATGAAGATGATATTGAAATTACGATTAAATCAGCGTCAGTTGGAGAAATACGGCAATGGTCTACTATAGATGAAAACGATTTCGTAGATATTGATGATAAGCTTAATATTATAATGGAAAAGTGTGTTCGTATTCGTAAAAAAGGAGATACTCCTAAATTCTTATCATGGAAAGATATTAAAGAAATAGATAGGATTGCCTTAGCTTTTTTAATACATGAAATTACATTTCCAAATGGCGAGAATAAATTAATGATTACTTTTAAATGTAATCAAAGTTGTGCCGGAGATGGCCAATATTCTGAAAAAGTTAAAATGGAATCGAATATGCTTAGCCTATTTGATTTTGATAATGCTTTAATGCAATATTATAGTCAAGAGGATAAATGTTTTATATTAAATGATCCTAGAATAGGAAAACCTCAAAAAATATTTATTCCATCACTTGGAATATCTCAGAAAATTAAAGCATATGTGAAAAATAAACAAGATAATAATCTTTTTATAGATAAGGCGTTTATTAGGTTATCTCCATTTATAATTGATAAATATCAAACACTTAATAATAATGAATTAGATAGGATGCAACAAGAGTCATTACTATGGGGCAAGGATAAATTTCTATTAATCTCTTCATTTATTGATAAAATAGAAAAGAGTGCAAGAGGAGTAGTGTCAAAGGAATGTCCTAAGTGCTCAGTTCAATTGGAGACTCCTTTGTTTTTTCGCGGAGGATTTAAAATCAAAGATCTTTTCTCTCTTTCAATTGGATTTAATGGAGATAATTAAACTTAATAAGATTATAGCCGAACAGCTTAATCAGAACTTTGATTCAATATATTCTTTGCCTTTTTATGAATATGTCTTCCTATTGGAAGTGATAAAAGAGGACGCTGAAAAACAAAAACGAAAAGACGGTGAATATACAAACCAAATGCCTAATATTAATCAAATGCAAAATCAAGCAATGAAAAATATGCCTAGTATTAGTAATATTAAACCGCCAAGCATGCCATCTCTTCCTAGTAACTTTAAATAATTTAAAAGCTGGTAAAATTACCAGCTTTTAAAGTTTAAATAAATAAAACTATATGTTTAAAGACATTACTAATCATAAAGTATATGAAAATACTATAGTTGGACTAGAATTTGAATTCTTTTCGCCGCTATCCCGTAAAGTATTAGCAAGTAAATTAAGTAAATTGCTTAATAAAAAAGTCATTGCGAGTGATGTGTATCACTCTAATATTAAAGTTAGTGATTTTATATTTAAGATAGAACCCGACTACTCTGGGGGCAAGAGAATGAACGAGTTAATAACAGGTCCATTAAGTTATTTTGAAGCTATTAATATTTTAATTAAGGTTTATAAATTTATAGATGAATACGGATTTACTAATGAAAAAAGCGGGTGTCATATTAATATTTCATTAAATGATTTTGGATTAAATTTAAAATATAAAACGGAAAATCTTAATGTATTTAAATTTATACTTAATTATAATGAAGATGAGATACTAAAACTATTTCCTAATAAGGAATCTATTCAAAAGATTTATAAAAATAGTATTTACTATATTTTTCCAAGGAATAAATTTTTAAGTACTTATGATATTAGTGCTATAAAAAATATGAATCATTTAGACTTTATTTTTCCAAGTAGTAAGTATTTTGGAGTTAATTTTAATAAATTAAATAGCGAATCTGGCGGGTATTTAGAGGTACGATATGTAGGTGGTAAAAACTATCATTTAAAATTAAATGAAACTATTAAAATAATTAATTATACTGCAATTAAATTATATGAAGTTTTAAATAATAATGTAGTATACTCACAAAAAGAATTAAATGAAATTCAAATTATACTTAAAAAGCAAAAGGACTTTTTGTATAATATTAAAACCTATGAATTATTAAAATTTAATTATAAAGATATAAAGCTTTATATAGATTTAAAGCAGGATCCTAATACAATTAATTTTTTTTATGATAAAATTAAAAATATAATACTTGAACTTTTAATATATGGTAATATTAAAAAAGGAGTAATAAATTTTAATTCAGATACTGGTATTTTACAAGTTAAAGACACTACTATTAAAAAAGGTTTTATGTTAAATAATATCGAGTTCTTTGATTCACAATTAGATGGAGATTTTGAAAATTGTAAATTTCATAATTGCAAAATAAATTCAAGCCGGATTATTAATTCTAATTTAATTTCGAATAACGAAATTAAAAACTCATATATAAAAGACTGCATATTTAATACTTATACTAATGATATTATTAATTCATTTATTTCAAATAAAAAGGATTTAGAAATTAGGGCAAATATTAAAAAAAGTATTATACGAGCCGGAAATATGGGGTTATATACCATAATTGATGATGATACTGAATTAGTACTTTTTTCAGTAGAAACTATAGATAAAGCAAAGCCTTCCAAATAAGTTTTACACACTAAAACAATTTTATTTTTTTTAATATAAAAAGGTATGCTAAGCGACTTTATTAATAAATTTTTCAATAAAGATTATAATAAATGGAATTCTATATCTTCTAAAGATAAAGATGGTTTTTATATAATATTAAATAGAATGATGAGTATTAAGCATCCTATTTTAGCGAATGACTTAAACCTAATGTATATAAATAAAAATAGAGCAATAGATTGGTGGCATGATGTAATGAGTAAACAATATTTTAAAGTGCCAGGATGGGTATGGACCAAAACTAAATTTAGTAAGACTGATAAAGAAGACATAACTGTAAAAATAGAAAATTATCAAGACGATATTATAAAAAAATATTTAGAATATAATAAAATAAGTAAAAAAGAATTAAACGATGCATTTAAATTATTTAATACTGACATAATATTAGAGCTAAATAAGTTTGAAGAATTTATGAAAGGAATTAAAAAATGATCTAATATTAATATGAAAACCGCAAAAATAGATAAATCTACATATTCATTAGTATTAGATCCGTTATATTTAATTAATTCAAAATGCTCAACTGATAAAGAATGGTTAGAATATACTATACTAGGAGCATTACAAAAATATAAAGAAAAACTAGATAATAATAATATACAAGTATTCAGTGAAATATTTTTACATTATTTTAATCTGTCGTCTTTAATTAACCTTAGTATAATTTTTGATAAAAAACACAAGTCACATGATATTTATACTAATAAAGATTTATCAAAAATAATAGATATTTTAAAATATGATACATCAGAACGAGAATACCTTATTAATATATACAATTGGATAAAGGAAAAGTTAAGAGATGTTTTCATTGAGGCAATAGAAAAACATATTAAAGTATATGGTGGGTTAAATCTTCTTGTTAAGAATAAACAAATACATTTAACAGACGACATTTATATATTCTGCAAAAGTAATCCAAATTTATATTCAGAAATATGGAGAATAAAAATAGATGAACGGTGTAATTTTATGTCATCTATTAAATTTATAGATGTTATAAAAGAAGATTCTAATTCTAATTATACTAAATTATCGCAATATGTTAATAAATTAAAGAATATTGAAAATAAAATTAATAATAATAATATAATAATAGTAAATAATGAATCTGCTATTAATTATAATGATATAATCTATATAATTAGAGATATTTTATTTTTAAATAGAAATTTAGATGAAATTTTTGAAACAAAAGGTTTCGATAATGACATCCTTTATATATTATTAGAATTTATAAATAATGGTGGATTTTAAAACATTTTATAGTATTTTGAATAAATAAAATAGTAAAAAAAACAAAAACAATGAAAAAACTATTATTTTTAATTACAGTATCACTTACTGCATGTAATTCAAATCAAACAACAAATACTGCTGTTAATGGCTCTACTACTACGCCTTGTGTAGATACTTCTATTAAATTAGAAATTCCTTTAACTGATAGTATTAAGCTTGATACTTCTGCTATAAAATGACAAAGAACTAGTATTTTTACTCGTTCTTTTGCCAGCATAATTTGCTATACATTTTAATAAAATTCAAAAAATGATAAAAATATTAATAAATGATTTTTTGTGTGATTTCTATTATGGAATAGTTTTTACATGGGTAAAAACGTCTAAAATCATTAGTAAATTAAAGAAACTTATTTATTAAATCGATTAAAGTATTGATATGATATTAAATTGTATTTTGCTTTACCAACAAAATCTTTTAAGGTTTTAGCATTACAATAGCTCATTGCTGATTTTAAATAATCAACAAAGTTATTAGTCCATCCTTCTACTGTATATTCTACTTTATTATATTTTACTATGCCTTCACTTGTAGTTAATTTAAGTTTACCCCAAGATTGTTGAACCTCTTTAGTAGACATTCCTCTATATTTTTTATATAGAGGAATTTTATTTTTAAATAAAAAATGTTTAATATCTGGAAATTTATCAATTTTTATTTTTTTAAATAATAAAGTATCTCCGCATGATTCTATTGATTTATTAAAAATAGAACCTACCATAACGTAGTCGGCTCCTAGACATATTACTTTTATAATATCACTGAAATTTTTCATGCCGCCATCTGCCACAATTTTAGCAGGTGAGCTTAACGTACAACTTATATCATAGCATTCTTTTATTAAAGATCCCATTGGATAACCAATTGAAACGTTAGAGGACGTCGTGCATGCCCCACCGGACCCGATTCCGCACCGTATATAATCAGCACCAGCTTCGCTTAATATTCTATAAGTTTCAGGATTAGCGATATTTCCAACCATTAGCATAATAGAATTTCCATACATGTCTTTTGCTAATTTAACAATTTCTAATAACTTGGACATATGCCCATTTGCCATATCTATTAAAATATATTTATGGTCTATCGTTATTTTATTACGAATATATAAAGTAGTAAACTCATCTAATGAATATGACTTAAAAATTGGCATAGTAGTCATTAGCTTTGATATATCTATATTGCATCCTCTTGGAATACAAACTGGAATTTTATTCTTAATAAATATATCAATATTATTTTTATCTATTACAGTATCCATTGGAGCAGCTATAATAGGTAAATAATTTTGACATATTAAATTTAAGTGATTATAATATGGATTAACTTGCTTTCTTGAATTTATTTTAGAAATGGCATCTGGCATTATTAAAATGTCATTTAAATCAAATTTTATTTTGTCTATATTAAAATCCATAGTATCTTAATTATTTTTTAAAATAAATTCTTTAATTTTATTAAAAATAAAAGTAGGGTCTAGATGTTTTAAATTTTTTATAGTATCAACATACTTATTTGAGATACTTACCCAATCTAAATACATATCTTCTTCTTTTATAAAAAAATTAGAATTACTAAACAAATTCATATTTTCTGGATACCCATATATTGTTGGATTACTTAATGTCCAAATTACTACTCCCGGTATATTGTAATATTTAGCAAAATGCTGAAAATATGAATCAACAGAAATCCAACAATTGACTTGTAATAGAATATTGTATTGTTTATCTTCGTCATAGTTACATAACATCTCAACATTATTAAAGGTGGGTTCATCTTGTCCAAATACTAATTGATATACTTTAAAATTATCATTTATAAGTAAATTAATTAAATCTTGCCATTTACTATAATTTTTAGGATTTTCTATTTTATTTGGTAAAGTTCTACTATAAGGAATAATTAAAATAGATTTCATTTAGTTTTAGACTTTTTAAAAGAATCTGCATAATTATTTATATCATTCGGAGATAAATGTGTAATAATTGATATGGGGTTTAATGCAATCTTTATTATAAATATTACTAATAAAAAATAAAACGCTTCCAGAATTGATACATCTATTGCCATACTTAATATAAAACTTAGAGGTATTGAACACATAAATAGAATACTTATCCATATTAAAATAATTAGCAAAAATCCAAATACAGTTTTCATATTTTTATTAAATTTTTATGTAAATTAATGATATACCTATTTTATTTAAAGTATCTAACCCTTCTAAATCTCTATAAAAATCTGAAAATATTACAGCAGTTATTCCAGACTGTATAATTAATTTACTGCATTCTTTACATGGTGATGATGTAATATATAAAATAGAGTCATCTGTCCTATTTCCATTTTTTGCAGCCTTTAAAATACAGTTAGCTTCAGCATGCAAAGTATACCAGTAGGTATTTCCAGTTTCATCTTCTGTAATATTAGGCATCCCGCTTGGTGTTCCATTATATCCATCTGAGATAATATTGCCATTCTTTACTAATAATGATCCAACTTTTAGCCGTGTAGCGTATGAGTTGTCTGACCATATTTTACACATTTGCAAATATCTAATATGTTTATTTAATTGCTTTTCCTCAATACAATTTTCGCAAATTATATTATTTTCAGCAATTAACGATTTTATAGTATCGTTACTAGACCTACTGTAAAAATTTTTTATAATGTCCATTATTCTGGTAATAATGTTTCTAATTTATCTAATGAATACTTATTAAAAACTTTAGCAAGATGCTCGTATTTCATTAAATCATTTAAATTTTCTATTTTTATCTGATACTTAGTACTAGCAACATTCCTAAATAATTCATTTAAACTATTGTTTGCATCTCGTAATTCTTCTATTAAGGATTTAGAAATATTATTTTTTCTAAAGCGGTCGGCTATTTCTGATACTAAGTCAGTAGTATCAATATCAGCTAGACAGACCTCTACTTCAGTGTCTACTTCAACTGTAACATATCTTCTCATTGTTTTTAGTTTTTAGTTTATAAATTTGTTTCTATTTCAATATCGCTAAAATTTCTTTCGTATATTATATTATATTGTTTATTAAAAAGTTCTTTTGGTAAAATATTATGGCTTACTACAAATAAGTTCATATCAGTAGTGTTTATAAAATCTTTTAATATTAAACTAACTTTTTCTATACTTCTATGATCTAAACTAGAAAATATTTCATCTAAAAATAATAAATTAATTGATGGTAATTTCATTTTAATAAGTTTCAAAATAGATATAATAATAATAATATCCATCTTTTTTCTTTGTCCAGTTGATAATGAGTCTGATGAAATTTCAAATCCAATTTGTCTTATTACTGGATTGAATTCTTCATCAAAGAAAAAATCAAATTCATATTCTAGATTGTCTATTAGCTCTTTAATATAGGTATTAAACGTTGGAAGTATTTGTGATAACAATATTTTTTTAATTCCATTTTCACCAAGTATTTCTCCAGTAATAGAGTATATATTATTCTTTTGTTCTATTATTGTTTTTGATTTTTTTAATTCTTTTTGTTTATTTTCTAAATTAGAAATAATATTATTTAGACTTTTAACTTGTTCATTCGTATTAATCTTAGAATCTATTTCAGCAACTCTATTAATAATTTGTTTTATAGAACTTTCAGTTTTCCAGTGTTCTTCTTGTTTTATATTTTTATTTTTATTTTCAGTTTCTAATTTTTTTTCATAATCTGTTAAAGATAGTTTTAATTTGGAAATATTCTTTTTTCTTTCTTCTATAAATTCTTTAATTGACTTGCGTATTTCTTCATGGAAATCGCCATGCAAATCACTTTGGCAATGTGGACACTGTCTTTGCTCTAGAAATTTTAATTTATTATTATCTGATGTATTTTTATATTCTAATTCATTAATTTCCTTTGTAATTATATTAATATCGCTTTTTATTTTATTAACTTTATTATTTAATTCAGTATATTCACTGGCAATTATATTTTTAGTATTAGTTAATTCATTTTTTTTATTTAATAATTCTTCTTTTTCTTTTGCTAATCCATCTTCAACTTGTTTTATAAGATTTTCTTTTTCTTGTATTGTACTACTAATTTGAGTTGTATTTGAGTCTAATTGAATATCTATTTTATTAATAGACGATTTAACGTCTTTTACTTTTTCTTTTAAAATATCATTCATTAAATTAATAAGGTCATACCCAAAAATCTTATCAATTATTTTTTTTTTGTCAGTATTATTAAGTTTAATAAAACTTTTAAAATCATTAACTGAAAGAGAAATTGTATTTGTAAATATATTAAACGGTAATTTTAATAATTCATTCTCTATATAACTATTAATATTTCTTTTATCTGGTATATCATAAACTTCTCCATTTATTTTAAGTAATAAAAATCCAGGGTCTAACCCTCTTTCTATTTCTATTACTTGTGAAGATTTAGAAATAAATTTAGTATAACACCATAAATTTTTATTAATTCGATTTGGTAAATCTTTGTTTTTACGACTAGCACATTTGCCATATAAAACATATGAAATAACATCTAAAATTGAGCTTTTCCCGCTTCCAGATTGGCCTAATATAACATTAAATTCTTTATCAGTATTGAAATATATTGTCTGTTTTTTATTTCCATATGATGCAAAATTTTTCCAAGATACTTCTAATAGTTTCATTCCTCAGACATTATTAGGTTTTTATTCATTTCGCTAGCCTCTTTATATAACTTTTCAAAATAATTAGATACAATTGTTTTAGTATCAGTATCTACTTTAATTGAATCTAAAAATAAATTAACAGCATCAAATGTATTTAAATTTTTTATATCAACGTTTTTTAATGCGTCATTAATTTCAATATTTTTTTCACTATCATAAGGAAAAAAATCTATTTTTCTAATTTTAAAATCTTTAATTAATTCTAAAAACTGACTTATTATAAATTTTCCACTATACTTATTATCTACATAAATATCAACTAAATTATTTTTTAGTAAGGACTCGGATTCTTCTAAAGATAATTCTATTAAATCATGTAAATTCGTTTTAATAAAAACTGGTGAATACTTATTTTCTATAAATTCTTCTTTAAAATTATTACCAGTAAATTTAAGGGTATACCATCCTTTTTGATTATTACAATCGCTTCTTTCCATTGCGTATGGAATACCTGTATAAACTACCCAATCTTTTTCTTGTCTATAATGAATATGACCAGAAAATATCTTTTTAAATTTACGTATATTTTTTAGGTTTAATCCTTGGTCTATTATTCTACTTTTATCAAATTTCATATTTTGAATATCAGCATGACATAATAAATACTCACAATCTTTACTATATTCATTAATTATATTTTCAAATTTTTCATAGTCATGTTCGTATGGCATCATGAAAAATTTATTATTGTTAATTTCAAGAATATCATAACTTTCAATAACATGAATATTAGTAGATAATAATTCAAATTGCTTAACTGAATTAATTTCAGTCGTGGACTTATTAAACAAATCATGATTACCTAAAATAATAATTACTTTATTAAAATATCCAGATAACTCTTTAAATAATTTTTGAGCTTCGTATAACACCTTAATATTTAAAAATTCTCTTGAATGAAAAATATCGCCCATTAAAAATAAAGTGTCCTCATCTTTATTATAATCAGATGTTTTTATAATAGTAGGAATAAAATAATTTCTCCAAAAATCCAATTGAATATTTAACCATTCAGATGAGTTACTTCTAATTCCAAAGTGTAAATCTCCAACTAAATGTAAATTTTTAATTTTATCTAATTTAATCATTATTTTTTATTTAATACATTTAATGTTACACAATGTGTAGTCTCATCATAAACAAATTTTACTCCATACTCAATTAAAATAATATTAACATCTTTTATAAACTCACGTATGCAGTATGGACATTTCCCATCTATATTTTCTATGGCTGGAGTTAATCTCCTAAGAATTTCAGTTATCATTGTGTTATTAAATTTTTAATAGAATCTTTTAATGAGTCTTCATTAATTGATTTAATTAATTTGTTTGTTATTATATTTAAAAATTCGTCTTTGTTTTCACTTGAATTATACATCATTTTTAAAACATCAATTGGAGGTAATTTTGATTTTATTTTAATAGGAAAGTCAAATTCATTAATTTGAAACATATCAAATATATCAACCTTATTTTCTGTTTTAATTTCAGGTTTAGTCGTGGTATTTTGAATTGTTTTTTTAATAGCATCATTTAAATTCTTACTCATAACTGGAGTTTCAATAGGCGGATTGTTAATATCATAAACTTCAGTTAAATGGTCGCTTAGTATTTCTAAATTTATTTTAGAGCCATCCTCAAATATTAATCTAGTCATTCCTTGAGAATTTTTAACATCATTACATTTAACAATAATACCTAATTTTAATGGATCTATTGGTTTAGTCCATTGAAATGATTTTCCAATATAGTGTTCTCTTAACTCTGTGGTTTTAGTATTAGTTTCTAAATTCATTTTAAATATTTTTTTTAGGAAGTTTATTAAAAAATCATTATTTTTAATCATTTAAAGTATTGCACAAATGTTAGTATATCTGTCATTTTCACCTATTACAACTGGATGTAATTCTCCTATTCCAGAATATCCACACCCACTGTCGGCTAATACTACTGTTTTAGGTACGCCACTGTGTATATAGTTATGAAATCTTGGAAAATTTATTCCTTCGTCTAATCTATTATAATGTCCGTGTACTGACACCAAATATGGTTCAGGTACTTTAAATATAGTATCTTTCTTTTGATTTCCAAAATCCGAGGATTTTCCCCATAATAAGTCAGAATCACCTATATTTTTTATATCACTAAGAGGAGCATGACTAAAAAATATAGTATTAGTAGAATACCTAGTTTTTCCATATTTCTTTAAAAAAGAATAATATTCACTATTTAATATTTTTTCTCTCCAATCACTCACTTTACTTGAAATATTATAATGATTATCAAATACTACGCCAAATAAATCTTTGCATGTTATAATTCCATCATTATACTCCCATAAATCACTCCATTTTATGAGTTTATTATCTAACAATATTGAAGTATCTTCAGCCGTTCCTATAATAAACATATCATGATTTCCAAGTAAACATATTGCGTTCCTATTAATAACATAGTCTTCAATCTTTTTTAATACTGCACCTGAATGATTACCTCTATCAATATAGTCACCTAAAAATACATACTGAATAGTATCATATTTAGATATTATACCAAACTTTCTTTGAAATTTTACCCAGGCATTACATGTTTCTAATGCAAAATTTAATTTGAAAATATCTCCATGTATATCAGGAATAGCTATATAATAATTCATTTTATCAATTAAAATTTATACAATATCTTATACTAGATTTATAGTAAAATGTTTTATAAATTTATTTATCTAATTCATTTAGCCTATCAGACAATGCCTTACGCAAAGCTTTATTTTCGAGTCTTTCATTATAAAAATAATTTAATATTTTTCGTGAGACTGAATCAATATCCATCCTAAAATATGTATCAAATGCCGTTTTACATATTTTTCTATCTATTAGCTCCTCAATAGATAAATTAAGGCCTTTCCCTAAATATGTATCAGGTGATATATTATTGCTACAAATTATGTTCGGATATAGACTAGAAAAGTCCTGACATACTACAGTTTTATAATATCCAGGAATCGGTTCCTTAACGAATGCGCCTTCATATTTTGGGCCACCTTCATTTTTTTGATACTTTGAGTTATATATTAGTTGTTTTTCTTCTTCTGTTTTTTCAGGTACTTTTAAATTTTGTTCTATGTATTTTCTAAATATTAGAATTTCACTTATAAATACTGGGCTATTATATTTATTAATATCACATATACTTAAGTTTACCATTTCAAATACAACATCAAGAAGAAATTTAGAGTCTTCTATTTCTTTTACTAAAATAGAGTCGATAGCATTGTATATTGCAAATTTGCGATAATTTGTTTTATACATTTCTAGTATATTTTCATTATCATTTTTAAATTTTTTAACTCCAAGTACTTCTTTTGAAATATAGTCTAATGTATAATTCTCTACAATTTTTAATGGCGACCTGCTTCTAAATAGTTCAAGGTAGTCTATAACAGCAGTATGAGCTGGAACTAAATATTTTGTTACTCTTTTATTTGTTGCTATATTTTTTGTTGGATTTATTTTTAAATTTTCACAGCGTTTCATTAGATATTGCCAGTCAAAATTTAAGAAATTCCATCCAGTTAATAGCGGTATTTTTGGTAGAAATTTATGAAAGAAATACTCTAACATTTCTATTTCAGTTTTGAACCAAAGATATTTTAAAGTATAGGTTTTTAAATTTGGATTACTTTTTTTAAGATATGTATTCATTTCATTTTCCATATCTTGTTCTTGACTTCTCAAGTCTTCTCGACACGACAATATATATGCAATATTAGATTCGTTTACTACTGATATTAGAAGAACTTGGTATTTTGCTTCTGATGGTTCTGGGAATTCATTATTTTCTCCAGTTTCAGTCTCAATATCACAATAATATTTTTTAGGAGTATTAAATTCTGACATTTTATTTTTTTCATCTAGTGTGAGATTATTATATAAGAATTCTTCTTGTCTAAAACGTCCTAAATACTCTGTAGGTTTTTTTCTTACATTTTTATTATCCCAACTTTTTAATCCAGTATTTTCTTCACAATATTCGTAGTTATATAAATCAGAACTTGGTATATTTTTAATAATAAAGTCTATTTCTTTATTTTTATTAATGTATGATATATACATTTTACTTTTATACTTATTAAATTCAACTCCTACTACCATTATTTTCTAAATTAATTAAGGTTTTTAATTTTTCTTTTAATATTATTTTATTTTTTATTTCTTCTATACGATTATTAAAATCTGTAGTAACGTCATCTCCATCAAATACTTTATAGTTTTTAGTACTTTTATCAAAAAAAATTTTGCCAATTATATAATTAGGTTCGTCAGTATCACCAAAAATAACTTCCATGGATTATTTTAGTATTTTTTAATTTAAGCTTTAATTTTTTATTTGGGCATATTGGTTCAGCCAATATTTTACCGTTAGAATTTATTGTAATTTTCCAAGTACTACCCGTTTCATCTCTCATTATAATGCCAGATTTTTCACTTAGTATATGGACATTTCTGTCATTATCTACTGAAAACACAGGGGGTCTGATAAATTCATTATTTTAAAGAAATGATTATCCATTTTTAATTATTTTTAAAAATCCAATAATATCTTTACTTTAAGTTTAGTCTTTTTAGATTCATTTAATGGTTTAACTTTAAGAGTTCCATCTCTTGAAATTTTTAAACTCCAGGCATCTCCGTCTTCGTCAGCTAAAAGCATTTCACTAGCCGGGTTATAATGATAGGTTCCTATAGAACTAGGTGTATGACTGGATGTGCTGATTACACTACCTATTGAAGTATTATAAGTAGGAATAACTCTATTGTTATCACTTATATAAGTATGGGTACGAGTATCTCCTGAAATTAAAGCACTATCATTTCTAATATGCATATTTGAATTATTATTAGATGAGTCTTTTTTTATTTTTTTAGCCATTTTTTATCTTATTTTTAAATATGATTTGTACTTCCAAAACCGCCAGTTCTTGTTGTTTTTTGAAATGCAAAACATTCATCATCATTTTTACATTTAATTAAACTAGGTTTAATATATGGTAAATACATAAACTGAATTATCTTTTCTCCCGGATTAATATCAATACTATATTTACTCGTATTATATAAATGCAAGTGTACTTCTAAATGATAATCTGGATCAATTAAACACGCTCCGACTTGCAGTCGTTTTTTAGTAGCAACTCCACTTTTATTTACTGCTAATAGACATGTTCCAATTGGTATATTAAATTTAATTCCAGACGGTATTAGTACGTCTTCTCCTGGTAATAAACTTTTTTGTTGAAAATCGTTTGGAACATACATATCAATTCCAACAGAGTCTGATGTTCCTATTGATGGGTCTTTCACATCTCTGGTTTTTACATATTTTAATTTCTGATTCATAAGTAGTGCTATTATTTTTTATTTTTACATTTTTTACATAAAATAGATACCCAGCGACTGTTTACTACTTCTACGTCAGTCATACTTCCACATTCCATACAAGTAGTATCACAAAGATTTTCGGCCATTTCTATAATTGCATTTATTTTTTCATTACCGTATGTATATATCCTTAGTGTTGCATATTTTTCTTTAATATCAGAAATCATGCAACTATCAGTTAACTTAGATCTTAATTTATAAGCCCATTGATACTTTATTTGAACCACTGAATTTCCAGTAGCTAAATAATGTATAGCTTTTTTTATAAAAAACGGAATCCATCTTGGCCACATTTCTTTTTCTATTTCTACTATTGCATTTTTTACAATAGGCTTCCATCCCTTGGGAACACTTGGATATGAATACCCTACATGCCTATATTTTTTATAAAAATTAGAGTCGTTCATTTAAATTAAAATGTTTTTTATAAATATGTAAATTTACTATAAAATGGTAATACCATCCAACTTCTATACTTAATTTATTAGAGACTAATTCTTGTAATTTAGAGAAACAATACTGGTCATTACAAAAGCCATAGACTAAATCACACGACCTCATTAATACTGACATACATAATTTATTATCGATTATAGTAAAATTAATAGAATATGTGCATGGAGTATCTTTACTATATAATTCTATTTCTTTAGCATCATAAATTGATATGGATGCTTTGCGAGTATCCTTTTTGTTTTTTAATATATCTACTATTTTATCTAACTGGCTATTCCTGGACCATTGATACCCATAATTTGAGTTTACGTTTCCAGCATCATCCATCATATTATACCAAATTTTCGCTTTTTTAGCAATTTCTATGGCCGACGGATCTCCTGATAAATACCATTGCCATTCATATTCAGCGTAATCTTTTTTCCATTTTCTCCATGGAACTTCTATTAGATTATCTAATGGATTTAATAAATAAAAGCCAGTATTAAATAGGGCCTTTGTATTATCAAAAGATATTCCTTGTGCCATTATAGTATTATATAATGTTAAGAACGCGTCAGATGAATTTTTAAATGTATTAGTTTTTATCATTATTTAATAAAATAAGTATTTCATCAATATTAAATGGCCGATATTCTCCTAAAATATTTTTAGCATTATCTATACCTACGTCCATTGATTTTCCTATTCCTTGCAATGCTCCATGGCTATGCCCAAATAAATGAATGCTTCCTTTATGTGAAGTAGGCCATACTCTATGTGAATAATGACTTAAAAATATATTAATATTATTATGAGTAATTGATAAAGTGTTTTGTACTGAAGAAAATAAGTCTTTAGCATAAATAATTCCAGTTTCTATTATGAATTTTTTATTAGTTCGTATGTATGAATCATGATTGCCTAAAATAAAATGTATAGTTTTACAGTTAATTTGGTCTCTAAATCTTTTAATATTATATGGATGGCCAAATGACCAATCACCTAAAAAATATAAAATATCATTATCTTTTACATTTTCATTTATTTTTTCTATAAAGAAATTAGTCATTTGAATCTCATCAACGAAATCTCTATATCCAGTTTTCCATTCAGATATAGTCGGGCCAGAAATATTCTTATGATAAGCGTGTAAGTCGGAAGTAAACCAAATCATAGATTGTTTATTATAAAAGTAAGTTGTTCATTTAAATTTTCGGATTCAGTATTTACCTTTAAATATTTACAATTAGTTTTTGTTAAATATTCTTCATAAAATGAATTTATGTCTTTTATTTTATTTAAAGGTATTATCTCATCATTATACTCTTTATAATTATCTTTATAACAAAAAACAATTATTGTTTTATATTCTGCGTATAATTTGTCTAATTCAAAAATAAGGGGTTCATTTATATTTCGGTTAAAACATTTTCCATATACATATTCACATATATTATGCCTATCAAATATAATATTTTTAGTTTGAGTTTGTTTAATAAAATCAAACAAAAAAGGAGCATGATTTTCAAAATGGGTTTTATGATTTTCTATTTTAAATAAAGAGTGTTCTAATGTATTTTTATAATATTTCCAACCTAAAATATTGGATAATTTCTTTGATATTGTGGTTTTTCCAGTATTATCAGCTCCACAAAAAATTATTAAGTTATAATTTAGCATTCTATATTGTATACTCCTGAGTTTAAATCAATAGTTGTTTTAATTGATGACGACGCTATTCCAGTTGAAGTAGAAGATGTTCCACACGTAATATTAGGAGTATTCCACCATGGATAAACTGGAGTTGGATTATAAGGGTAATCTCTAATTACAATAGGATTAGCCCAGTTAATAGTATTATTAGTTTCTATTTTAAAGTTTTTCCATTCATTATCAGGAAGAAGTTTTTTTATAGTATTATAAAATTCTCCTAGATTTATAGATTCTTCAATTCTTATAATTTTTTCTATTGTATCTAATTGTATTTTCATGAATTTATTATTTTTTTTAATTCTATTGATTGCTTAATATTTTTATCCTTATCATTAAATCTTTTTACGTATGATGGATGATAAAGCTTATAAAATTCATAATCTATATTATTTATAGATTTTATAGTTTTTTCAAAAAACTTTATATTTTTATTTAAAATGTGATTAGTTGTTTCATTTCCTAATAAAAATATTTTTTTAGGATTTACTAACTGTATTTGTTCATATAAAAAGTTACAGCAATTATAAATTTCAGTTGAATTTAAATTTGAATTATTTGGAGAAGAACATTTACATAAATTTGTAAAAAATACTTTTGTCATTATAGTTTCTATTCCTAATTCACTTATTAGGTATTTTCCTAATTTGCAATTAAGCCAATCTAATTTATACTTTTCATAAAATTCATTACTATTTGTAATGGCGGTATAATCGTGTTCTATTCCTGGGTTTTGAACAATTATAAAAATTTCTATTTCATTTAAATTGTCATTAAAATAAACATGCGGAAATGAAAAAATACTATTTTGGTTTAGCCTAGGACATTTCTTACATTTTAATATTTTATTTTGTAAAGTCTTAAGCATTAATCATAGTTCTATTGTGTTGGGCTTCTAAAATTTGTTTTATAGTTTCATGTAATGAAATAGTAATTTTCCAATTTGGATAATCTTTTTGAAATTTAGAATAGTCAGTTACATAAAAAATATGGTCGCCTATTCTAGGGTCATCTAAAAAAGTGTAGTTATTCCATTCTTTTACATATTTAAATGAATTCATTATATTTATAGCTTCTATAATTGAGCATTCATTTCCGCGCCCGCCACCTGCATTATATACTTCGCCTTGTTTAGGATTTTGATAAAAATTCCAAAACATATTTATTAAATCATAACTATGTATATTATCTCTAACTCTTTTTCCTCTATCTCCGAAAATATTATAATGATTTCCTGTTATTACACATTTAGCCAAATATGATAAAAATCCATGTAATTCAGTTCCAGAATGGGCCGGGCCAGTCAAACACCCGCCTCTAAATATACCAATATTCATTCCAAAATATTTACCATATTCTTGACACATTATATCGGCTGAAACTTTAGATGCACCAAATACAGAGTGCTTACTGTTATCAATAGACATAGATTCGTCTATTCCATTTTTATAAAATTTATGTGATTGGTCTATTTCAAATCTATTTTCTTTCTCGATTAATGGAAGATAATTTGGAGTATCCCCGTATACTTTATTTGTACTTGTAAATATAAACACTGCATCTTTACTATAAGTTCTAGTTGCCTCTAATAAATATAAAGTTCCTAGTGCATTAACACTAAAATCTTTAATAGGGTCCGTCGCTGCCCAATCATGTGACGGTTGTGCTGCCGTGTGAACCACTAAATGTATATCTGAATTATATAATTCAAATATCTTATTTAATTGTTCAACATTTCTAATATCAATATTATAGTGAATAAATTTTTCTGGATATTTCGTTTTTAATTTATTCGTATTCCATAAGGTAGAAGCCGTTTTACCAAAAAATTCTTCACGCATATTATTGTCTATTCCAATAATAATATCAAATTTATTAATAAAAAAATCAACAGCCTCTGACCCAATTAATCCGCCTGATCCAGTTACTATACATACTTTATTCTTTTTCATATTTTTTATTTTTGTTTTTCAGATGAATACGCTATGAGTGTTGTCGAAATGATAACTAACATTTCGTAATTAGTTGGCTGAACTCCATACATTAAAAGATTTAGAGTTACATAAATGTCTAGTAGTACTACTAAACTTAAAATAATAGTATTTAATAAATTTTTCATGTTATTTGTTTTTAATTAATTCTTTTAAATCATTAATAATTATATGAGCTGACTTTTCATATGACTCGTAATCATATCCTATTTTTTTACAAAGACTACTATAGTTAGTATACTCGGTATTATTTGTATTTATTATTTCAACTGCTTTTATAATACATTCTGATAATGAGTTAACCTCAATTTCATTAGATTCATTTACTTCACAAAAGAATGGGTAATTTGTATTATTTGAATGTTTAAATTTATACCAATAATTATTAACTTTTGGCATAATTGTAATATTTCCTGCTATTAGGGCTTCACAATGAGTTACTCCGCCATGAACCTCATTTGTAAATAAATTACAACTCACACGTGCTCTATTTATAAAAGTTAAATAATCTTCTCTTGACCAATTTAAATTATTAGGTAGTACCTCTACTGTATTATTAGATAAAGTATTAATTAAACTTAATTGTTCTTCTGTTACCTTTCTAGTTGGATTAAGCATTATTGCTTTAAATGGTATATTAGTTTTAGATTTTGCAAGTCCTACTGCTTCAGCGAACTTATGATAATTATTATATCTATTCGCTGAATCTGATATTCTATTACCAAAATAGATAGTTGTTTCATCAAATTTCGAAACACTAGAATATTTTAATACTTCTTTAGCCCATACCCCAATATTCCAGCTTGTTGTTTTTTTAATTAAATTTCTATTTTTATAAAATGTATCATACGCGTCTAACGATTCTCTTTCATTTTCTTTAGATTGAAATGCTGTTAAATTTGAATTATTAAAGCTTTCCATTTGTCTTTCAAAATATGTAATCTGTTCTGACACTTTTTTAGATACAGGAGTATCCATAAAATAATTAGTACTAACAATTGGAATATTTAATTTTAATTCATAAAATAAAGTATTCCAGTTTTTAGTTAATGTATTTTGGTCATTAATCATTACGTCACATTCTTTTAATAAATTATATTGTTTTTTCCAAAATATATAATCAAAATGGTATCTAGTATTAGACGGCCCAACTGGAGAATCAAATTCTATAAAAGTTATTCTAGAGTGATATTTTTGTTCAAACATACTATAGTATGTCCAATACTCTTTGGATAATCTAATGTCTGGAATAGCAATTAAAAAAGATATATTACTATCATTTTCTAAAATTTCTGATATTATTCCAATACATATATTCATACATGCGTCTGTACTTAGTATAAAGTTCTTTCCATCATTATTACTTATTTGAGTAGCATAAAATACTTTCATAACACTTTTTTTGAAACAATATATTTGAAAACTCATACAATGTTTTATAAAATTTTAGCGTTTTTAGAAATAATGTGTATAATTAAATAATATAATGTATTAAATGCCAATCATTTATAGTATACTATTATATTTAATTTGGGAAAATATTTTAATATATTAAAACTATTTCTTATTTTTGTATTAAATATAACGGCCGGTACTTTATGCCCAGTTTGCCATACGGACACTTAACATTTAGCAGTAGAGTTGATGACAAACTTGTATAAAGTAATTGTTATAAAATCGGTGTGGTTAGTTTAGTAGAATGTTAATTAAAAATTTAAACAAAACTATTTAAAACAAAAAAAAGATGACGACAAATAATTTAAGAGAAAAAACAGTTTTACAAATTACAGAAATTGTAAAAGAATATTGTAAAACTGCAGAACCAACAAATGTGTATTTGGCTTTCAAAAAAGAGGTGGACAAACCATTGATGATTGAAACAAAATACCCAATACCTAATGAAAATATTACAGTAATGATTTCGGATATTAGAAAAGATTGGCAATTACCATTAGCAGGAACAAAGGATATTGGAAACCCAAAATTAAAAGAGATGAGCCGAGAAGATTTTGAAAAAACATTTGATATATTATCATATACTGTACAGGAAGAAAGCCAAATAATTATGAAAGTAATTGATAAATTGGGATTACATAAATGGGAACATGAAGGAAAATTAAAACAGTTTCATTACTATCAAGGAAGTTATAACAAATAGGGTGTAGGCTTTTTATTTATTAAATTTTTTAAAAGAAATGATAATACGACGTGATAAAGTAAGCCTTTTTGCCGAGCCTGTGTTATAAGGCGAAGCGAACAGTTGGTTTTTCGCCAATGGCTTATAATGGTGTCAGGCTTGGCGAAGTGATTAAACCTGAAGCTAAATAGAATAACTAAACTTTAAAATTAAGAACAAATGACAAATAGAATTACTGAACATTCATTTTGCCAAACACATGTTAGTGGCAGTTTATCTTTGGAAACGATTGCTGATTATGTTACAAAAAAAGATTTATCTGTGCATAAAAAAATATGTAATTTGTGGTTAAAATCAGGAAACAAAGCAGAAGATTTTCCTAAACTACCGCCTTGTTGGATGGATGTTGAAATAACATTAAAAAATGGTAAAAAATATAAATCTTTTTTAGTGAGTATAAATAATTGTGGTGATACTCAATTCGTGATTAATAGAATGTTTAAAGAAAGGATTTATTTAGATATGGATGAAGTTGTTAGTTGGGAGTTCGTTTAAATTGCAACTAGCAGTTTTGCGTATAAAAAATCGTTTTAATGTTTTTTATACGATGTTAGCAGTATGTATTATTTTTGTTTTTACCTTATTAAAAAAATAACTATGGAAGTATTTATCAAAAAAACATATGACTATAAGTGATATACCTGAAAAATGGGTAATTATAAAAATAGATGGCCCTATTGGAACATTTTATAAAGTATTTAGTACTTGGGCAGGTGGGTATTTAGGTACAGATAAGTGGAAGCTCAATTCTGGAATTGATAAAGTTAATACGGATGATGAGTATTATTATTTTATTGGGTTTAGTGGAAGCTGCTATAAGTGTCACAAAAAAACATATGGATTAGCTACTCAATTTGGGTTTAGAGTTTTAAATAATATTGTAGAAAAAAGCGATAGGAAGATTAGCGTATTAGAAGATAAGCCAGATTGGGAGTCTTTTTTTAATTTAATAAATAATTTTTAAATATGAAATTTAACGACTGGTTTACTACTAGATTAATTGTTAATAAGTTTCCATTACCTTCTGAAATTTTAAAAGCACACTATGACTACATTATTAATGTTAGTGATGAATACTCAGGTGAGTGCCATGACACTGCAATGGAAAGAGGTATTAAATATTTTTGGTTTCCAATGAATGAGCGAGTAGGTGATATGGGTTTAAACAGTTTATATGCAGCATTAAAAATAATATGGCAAGTCGAACAAGAGGGAGCTTCTGTATTACTTCATTGTCATGCTGGAGTTAATAGAAGTCCAACAGTGAGAGATGCGTACTATTTTTTACGTACAAAAAAACATAGAGAAGAAATTGTGTTTGATGAAGAAATTGAAGAACGATTAACTGAATGGTTAAATTTGGGTAAATCAATTAATGGAAAAAATAACATGCTACTTGAAAACATTAGAAAAGGACACTTACCCTCTATTAATAAAATGGAATCTTTTTTGAGACATTGTGAAGTTCAATTTAAAAAAGAAGAAACTGATAACAGCGGCGGACTTGACAAGTGTAAAGGTAATGCTGGGATTTAGCAATTAAAAGAATCAGTAAGTATTTTGAAATAAATAAATTTATAAAAAATATTTTTTTGTGTGAAACCTAAAAAAAAGAAATTAACCCGAGAAGATGAACAAGAATTATTAGAAATAACTAATAAAACATTTAATCCAGACATTTTATCAAGTATACATATTGAAATAAAATGTAAATCAGAAAATCAAAAGAAATTATTAAATTCAATAAAAGAAAATGATGTTACTATATGTATAGGACCAGCTGGATGTGGTAAAACTATATTATCATGTGCGGAAGCTTTAATTTTATTAAAAACACATAGAGACATATACTCAAAAATTGTTTTAACTAAATCTATAACTCAACTTCGTAATGAAGATATAGGAATATTACCAGGGGATGAGAAAGATAAATTAAAATTATATATGGCATCATATATGGATTCATTTAATAAATTAATTGGTGAGTACTTAACTAATAAATTAATTGAGTTAGGCCTAATTAAATTTGAAGCTCTAGGTACATTAAGAGGACGGTCTTTTGATAATGTTATTCTAATAAGTGATGAATTTCAAAATGTTAATCATGATAACGCTAAAACTCTATTAACTAGAATGTCACAAAATAGTAAATTTATTATTTTAGGGGATACTGACCAAATAGATATTAAAAATAAAAAAGATAGTTCTTTAGAGTTTATTCATAAAAAAATAAATGAAAATCCAATGGATGGGGTTGGAGCAGTCGAATTAACAAATAGTGATATTGTAAGACATAAATTAACTTCATATTTTATAAATTTATTTAACGAACTTAAAACTTTATAGCGTAATCATTTATTATTTAGTAGATTGATTATCAATTAATTATATTTACTTGTTATATTTAGTTCAAAAATAAAGTACTAAATATTTTAATATATCAAAACTATTTCTTATTTTTGTATTGAATATAACGTTTTGCAGGTAGGCGATAGTGAGGCTTACCACAAAGTTTAAATCAAAGCACTCAGGCTCATAACGGCAATATCGCCTACCTGATGTTAGGTGTCTGTAAAAAAATAAATTTAGTGTGGCAATTAAACAATTTACAAAATGAAAATTAAGAAACTTATCAGCCAACACCGCAGGGATTTCACCGCCTTAATGGAATGTGAATTTTGCCAACATCAAGAAATGGATAATTCAGGTTATGATGACCGATATTATCACGACAATGTAATACCAAATATGAAGTGTAAAAAATGCGGTGAATCAACGATAAGTAAAGGCGGTGAAATTGAAAGGACCCCAACTAAATATCCAGAGGGATTCCAAATTTGAGTGTTGGGTGCAGTTGGAAAATAAAATAAAAATATGATTGATTACAAAATAATATCAGATTCAATTAATTACTATGAAAGTAAAGGGTTTATTAGGATTGAAACCCCTTGGACTGTTTCAGAGTATATTGATAATTTAACTAAGCCAAAAGACATGTTATCTTTTCAATTAAAACATAACAGTAAGTGCTTAGTAGCTTCTGGCGAACAGAGTTTTTTATACCTATATTTAAAAGACTTCTTACCAAAGGGACAATTTCAAACAACAACACCATGTTTTAGATTTGAAAGTTTTGACTATTCACACACTAAGTATTTTATTAAAAATGAACTAATAAAAACCGATGTTGTAAATAATGCTGAACTTGATAAAGTAGTAGAATATTGTTTTAATTTTTTGAAAGGATGTATACCTGAAATAGAAATAATTCAAACTAGCATAGGGTTTGATATTGAGTATAAAGGTAATGAATTAGGTTCATACGGAATAAGAGAAAATGAGTTTTTGAAATGGATATATGCAACTGGTTGTGCTGAACCAAGATTGAGTAAAATAATTAATTTGTATAAAAATGGGTTATCATAAAAGAAAAATAACAAAAGGAGTTTTAGGTGAGTATTCTAAAATACAAGAAGAAATGGAAGAACTAAAAGATGCGGTTGAATAAGAAGATAAAGTTCTTCAAATATGCGAATTGACCGATTTAATTGGGGCTATTGAAAGTTTTTCTGAACTAAAATTTGGATTAAATTTAGAGGATTTGAAGAAATTTTCTGATAAAACAAAATCCGCATTTAAAGAAAAAAAGAGAGGGTAGAAAAAAAAAAGAAAAAGATTCACAGGCAGGAACTCTATTTGGGAACGAAATGTAGCACTTGTTTATAATGGCTGACGATATGTTTAAACTATAATAAAATCAGTATTATGAACGAAAAAATTATAAAGATTTGTAAACAAAACTTATATACACTATGATTTACACCTTTTTTATGAAGCGCTAATTAAATTTAAAATAATGAAACAAATATTATTTTTTTTAATATAATAATTTTTAAAATTATTCAAATGTAGTTGTCATCTATTTTCATAGGCATTGATTATTCAATAAAAAACTCTTCTTTTTGCTGCACTGACTTTACTACTTTTAAGTGGGGTTCAATAGTATCTGATTATAAATTCACAAAAAATAAAACTAGATTATTAGAAGAGTTAGATTCATTATCTGATACTTCTATAAAAATATGTGAGGAAACTAAGCCTCACTTTGTTACATATTCAGCTGAACAAAGGTTTAAATTAGATAGATATTCAAAGAATATTACACATTTTATAAATTTAATTAAATCTAATTTAAATGGTAAACTTCCTATTGTAGCAATTGAAGGAATTTCATTTGCGTCTAAAGGTAATATTTTAATTGATTTATCTATTTCTACTGGTATTTTGCGGTATAAAGTCTTGACTGAATTATTAAATAATGATTCATCAAGACTTTTTATTTTTTCACCAGGTGAAATGAAAAATGCTATGACATGCAAAGGTAATGCTGATAAATTTGCAATTTTTAATAAATTTAAAGTTGACCCAGAATTAGATACTGTAAAAAAGTCAGAGCTTTATAAATTTATTATAGAAAATGAAGACCGAATTAATAATGGTAAATTAATAGAAAGCCCAATAAATGACTTAATTGACTCATATTTAGGAGTATTGACTCTTTTTAAGAGCATTAAAAATAATATAAAAAATAATGGTTAAAAGAAAACGGCTAGTTAAAACTGATAAATATTATATTTCAAATAAAGAATTTAGCGATGAGATTATTTTATGTAAAGAGAAAAATGAATTGACACCTGCTGCTGTTAATTTTTTTATAAAATTAGCAAATCGTACAATACGAACAAAAAGGCTTCATCATAAAAATCAAGAAGATATGGAAGATTGTATACAAACTGCTCTTGAAAATTGTTTAAAGTATTGGAGAAATTTTGATCCAACTGTTTCTCAATATGGGCCTAATGCTTTTTCATATTTTACAACTGTTGTAAATAATGCATTTGCTTTATCATATAATAAAATGTATAAACTAAAGGGATCAGACGGTCCAGTTAAGCATATCTCACTAAATTTATCAGGTGATGATGAAATATACTCAATTTAAAAATTTGAATAATGAGAAATATTAAAGACTTAAAGCCAAATAAAAATGGTAGATTTAATCAAGGATTTTTTAATCCAGTAAATAAAGAAAAATATAGTGGGGACTTGTCTAGCCTCCCGATATATAGGTCATCCTGGGAATATAAGTTTATGCATTTTTGTGATATGAATCCTAATATTGTAAAATGGAGTAGTGAAAAAATTGCAATACCTTATATTTCGCCTATAGATATAATAAAAGAAAATTTAACTCCAACATACAAAGATATTAAATACCGAAATTATTATGTAGACTTTATAATAAAAGTAAAAACTCCAAATGATACCAATGTTACATGGTTAGTTGAAATAAAACCTCTTAAACAAACTAAAAAACCTGAAAATATAAAAGGAAATACTACTACCAAAAAAATCAATAATTATAATAAAGATATGATTACATATTTAGTAAACAAAGCTAAATTTGAAGCTGCTCTTAAATACGCTAAATCAAAAAATATGAAATTTGGAGTTTTAACAGAAGATAAAACGGGTAATTTCACAATAGGATAATGGAAAGATTTGATGATTTTTTTAAAGAGTTTATAGATGCGTCAGGATCCATTGGAGCGGCAAAAAACGAATCTGAAAAAATATATAACGAAAAATACGTAAATAACGGAAAAAACTATATAAAAACTTTACCTTCTAAACTTATAAGTAACATGTTTTATACTTTTTATTATAATGAAAAAATTGATTCAATAGCCCTTGCTCAAACTGAAAACAAGTATATAGACAAAAGACCAATTATATTAAGTTTAGGAAAAGACCAATCAGGTAAAGAGATAGGATTAAACTTTAATGTTATTCCATATCCTCTTAAACTAAAATTATTAACAATATACTGGAAAACTATGTATAAAGGATATATTTCATATAATATAGACGAAGAATTATCTAACTGGAAAATTGTACCTATAAATAAAAAAACAATTTTAGATTTATTTAATATTAATTTAGGACCTGCTATAAACTCATATGATAAAAAGAAAATGGTTAAACTTAAAATATTAGAATGGGAAGATTTAACTATATTACCGCTATTATATACTAAAAGTATAGTCACACATAAAAACATTGGAATTAACCAAATTTATGACATGATTTTAAAGAATGCCAGTTAATGAAAAATCCAAAAAAACTAGTAGAACTAGGAATATCCCACTACCATACTGGAAATTATAAAGAAGCTTTAAATTTTTATAAAAAAGCAATACCCTATCTATACTATAATGATTTAGGAATACTATATTATAACATGGGACTTTGCTATTTATCATTATATTCTTATGATAATGCAGAACGCTTATTTAAAAAATCTTTTTATGAATATGACTATAAATCGTCTGGATATGAACTTGCCTTGTCTTATTTGTTTAATAATAAATTAAATGAAGGTTTATCATTATACCAGTATAGATATTACGGAGATAGATTTAAATTTCCAAGATTACCGATTACCCAATTTACAAATATTGAACAACTAAAAAATAAAAACGTTTTAGTATTAAATGAACAAGGATTTGGTGATGAAATATTATTTTCTAGAGTATTACCAACATTAGATACAATAGTAAATAACTGTCATTATCAGATTTATCCAGAAATGTTTACATTATTTCAAAATAATTTTAAATTAAATAATATAACTCTTTTTCAAGAACGACAATTTGATTTAAAATTTATTCAACAGTTTGATGGATGGATAGCATCAGGAGATCTTTTTAGCTCATATACATTAAACTATGGTACACGACATTATACTTTTAATAATACAACAAACAAGTCTAATATTAAAAAGATAGGTATTGTTTGGAAAACTAATGCAATATCTCCTAATTCAAATTTAAGGTCAATCTCTTTAGAAAAAATAAAAAAACAATTATCATTTAATACTATAGAATATCATAATCTACAAAAAGATGAAAATATAGATTGGATGATTAAACATACGATTAATAATTTTCAAGATACAACATCTATAATAAATGAAATGGATTTAATAATATCAGTTGATACCTCTACTGTACATTTAAGTGCAAGTATGAATAAACCTACACTTTTAATATACGATACATATTTAGATTGGAGATGGAAATATAATTTTTATTCTACAATTACTCCAGTTCAAATTGATAATTTAATAAATGAAATAAATAAAATAATAAAAAATAATTAACATGGCAGGATTCTTTGATTCGTTTAGCAGTACATCCTTTGGCAATGCATTAGATAAATTATCTAGATTTGGAATGAAATATGACGACCTTCTACTAACTAATTCAAAATCAATTGGTTACATACAGGGAGAATTAAAGGCCAAGATGTCAGGTCAGTATGTTGGTAATGATTTATTGAAGTATACTTTGGCATTAAGTGATACGACTAGTGCTTTAAAGAATAAGGCTATTGCATTTTTTCAATTAGATTATAAGAGTAGAATAGAAAGATTAAGAGAGGTTGCATCAAATTCTGAGATTGAGTTTGCGATAGAGACTATTGCTAATGATTTAGTTGTATATGATGATAATAATAGGTTTTGTTATCCAATCGATTTAACAGGTGGATTTGATGAAAAATTGGATAAAGGAGAAAAACCTAAAACTCATAAGGTTGGTAAAGAGAAAGAAATAGATAAAAAGAAAATTAAATTTTCTGATAAAGTATTAGAAGGATATGAGAGGGCATTTGATAAAATATATAATGCATGGGGATTTAATATTGGCGACAGCGCATGGATGTATGCGTATCAATATTTAATAGATGGTTTTTTAACATTTGAGATAATTTATGATAATCCGTCTAATCCAAAGGAGATAATTGGATTTAAAGAAATTGATCCTAGTACAGTATCACCGAGAGTAGAGAAGGGGTCTAATGGAAAACTACATTTAGAGTGGATACAGTTAGACAAATCAACAGGAAAACAGATAATATTAAAAGATAGTCAAATTATATATATATCATTTTCTAATGCATTTAAAACTAGAAGAATTAGTTATGTTGAACGGCTAATTAGATCTTTCAATTTAGTTAGGGTAGTAGAAAATAGTAAAATTATTTGGCATACGATGAATGCCCCAATACGATTAAAAACTACTGTTCCTATTGGAAGTAAGTCAATTCAAAAAGCGTGGCAAGATGTTGTTGAATACAAAAATTTATATAAAGAAGATATTTTCTTTAATCAAGATAGCGGAGAAGTTACAGTAGACGGAGAGGCTAAACTTTTATATTATAAAAACTATGTAATACCTCAAAATGATCAAGGGCAGAATATTAATATAGAAGCTTTAGAATATCCTGGACCAAATTTAAGTGATTCTCAGTTATTAAATTATTTTAGTAATAAATTAAAAATGGATACTAAAATACCGTTTAGCCGATTTGATTCTAAAAGCGGTATGGGAGAATGGAAAATTGGAGCTGATGGCATTAGTCGAGATGAAATACGGTATGGCAAATTTATAAGAAGGCTTAGGACAGTATTTCAAGAGATAATACTAAAGCCTGTATATTTACAGATGTGCATTGATATACCCGCTTTACAAAATGATGCTGAATTTAAAAATAGTATAGGCGTTAGATTTAATAATGATAACTTATTTGAAGAAATGAAAGACGCTGAAGTAAATAAATTAAGAGTTGCTACAGTTAATGATTTATCGGCTGTTAAAAATGATATTGGCCAGCCATATTTTTCAACAGAATATTTATTAAGAAAATTTGGTAAGCTAACTGATGATGATATAAAACAAAATGATGCATATAAACGACGTTTTTTAAGGCCTGATGAAGAACTAAAAGGTTCTGAAGAATTAGGCGGAGAATTTGGCGGCGGATTTCCAGAAACTACAGCTGGAGGAGAAGGCCTAGCTGGGCCTGATTTAGGAGGAGAGCCTACTCCAACTGGAACAGCTGAGGTATCAGCTCCTGGAACAGAAACTGCTGGAGCGGGTGGTGGATCTGAAACAGCTGAAGCTGGATCTGAAACAACCGGAGCTTTTTAATTAATTATTTTTAAAACATTAATCTTATTATCTACTATAAGAGTAAATGGATATTAATTTTGTTAAAGTAATAACTAAGGAAATTTTAAAGAGAAAATTTCCTAATGACTCTAAAAAACAGCAATTAGACGAAGCAACCTCACATAAAAGAATTGACATAGCGTGTCCAATTTGTGGAGATTCTAAAAATAATTCAACTAAAAAACGAGGAAATATTTATATTAAAAGTAAAACATATAAATGTTGGAATTGTGGGCATTTTAGTTCTCTTAATAAATTTTTATTAAATACTTCCAAAAAATTAAGCATAAATTTATCTTCATATTTTTCATTAGATCAAATTAATACATTTATATCTGAGGCCGATGAAGAAATTAAGTCTGAGTCTGATAACTTTTTTAAAGAAACTGATTTTTATTCTAGTGATAATCCAGTAATTCGGCAACTACAAAATAAAAAAATATTTGAAAGACTTTTTACTATAGATGATTTTAAAGCAAAATTAAATTTAATTTCACTTATTGAATTAAATAAAGAAAGTAAAGCTTATAAATTTTTGGAATCTAGGTGCCTTACTGAAATACCCATTGAATTTACCTCTAATTTTATATACGCCGATTCCAGTGATTCAAAAATATACTCATTTAATATTGATATTAACACTAAAAAAGTTATTGGAGTAACAATTAGGCCAATTACATATAAGAAATATATAATATGTAATTATGATAAAATAATAGAAGATTGGTTTAAGGAATCAAAGGATTTATTTAATGAAGATGAGTTAGTATTAATTGGTAATATAAATCAATATTGGAATATTTTAAATGTTAATTTTAAAGAAAGGGTATATGTAGCAGAAGGGACATTTGATTATCCGTTCGTATATAACTCATTATGTATAACTGGAGTAAATAAGGGGCATGAATTATTAAATAAAATAAGTAATTATTATTTATTATTAGATAATGATAAAGAAGGTATTTTAGCTAGTATAGAATATCTTAAAAATGGGAAACATGTTTTTTTATGGAAAAAACTACTGTCTAAATATAAAAATGTTTCTAGCCCTACTGCTAAATTAGAATTAAATAAAATAAAAGATATTAATGATGCATTTAAATGGTTATTTAAATGGAATAAAACAAATTACGTAGAATTTAATAAAATTATACAGGAGTTTTTCAGTAATAATAAATTTGACTTATTATTTTTATAAAAATAAGATAAACCGTTTAAATGTCAGTACGTATTTATAATTGTAGATATTGTTCTTTAAAAAATTGTGATATTAAAAATAAATTAAAATCATATAAAATAAAAGAGCAAGTTTCATATAAATGTAAAGATGTTAAATCTAAATATGAAGTCGGAGATGTTGTACAATTTAATTATGGGTATTATGAAAGTACTTTTAAATTTAATATACAAGAAGACGACGACATTACTCTTACTGGAGAAATAATTGGGGATTTCAAGAAAAAAATGTATTTACTTAAAATATCATTAGCTGAATATAATAAAATTAAACACATTTATTATATAAAAGGTAAGTGTAACGCATACCACGAAACTATTTTTAATAAAGATGGCAGTGTTGAAATTATTGAAACTTCATTTTTTCAAATACCAGTTAAAGAATCAAATTTTATAAGCGTTAGTACAGCTAAGCGCAAATTAAATACTCTAATAAATAAAATTGATGAATGATGTTAAAATAACAGAAATATTAGAGGAACTATCTGAATTAAAATCTAAATTAAAAATATCAGAAGACCTAGGCTTTAAAATAAAAATTGATGATAACTTAAATTTATTAAATAATTTTAAAATACAAAAAGATGGAAGACGAAGTAAAAAATAATAAAGACTCACTAGAAAATAAATTAAAGAAGAAACATAAAGAAATAAATGAAGAAATTAATATTAATATATCATCATTAAAAGATATTAAGAACTTAGTTAATATACAAATTAATCTATTATCACTTAGACAACGCTTAATAGAAGAAAACCATGAATTATATGACATATATAATTTATTACAAAAGAAATTTAGAGAAGAGAAACAAAAAGAATTTAAAAAATTAGGAGAGTCTTTTCAATATAGGTATCAGCAAAATGAAAAAAATGCAATTATAGAAGGAACTCATTCTGAACTTAAACATAAATTAGATTTATTTGAAAATCAAATAAATTTTTATGAAGGAACTATAAAAACTCTAGACTCAGCGTTATTTGGACTAAAAATGAGATTAGATATTGAATCAATGTTTGGGGCCGTTCCTGGAAGATAGTCATTAAGTATATACCTTATAACAACTACTCAAATAATACCTATATAAAAATAAATGATAAAACTTAGAGTTTCAGATTGTAAGTCATACTTACAATTAATACATTACGAGTTTAAACAAGAGCTAAACGCTTTTAAACTTCATTTTAAAAAGAGAGCCCCAGGATATTTTTTCGACTGGCGGTTCAAAAAAAAAAATATGGGACGGCTATGACAATTTTTATGAAGATGGAAAAGTGTCTATTGGTTTTTGGGCTGAAGTAATTCGTTTTTCAGAATCTAATAATATAGAAGTACAAATAGAAGGTTTAGAAGATATATTCGATAATAACGTTATTGAAGATGATATTAATAAGTTTAGTGATGTATTTTTTAAAAATTCTAAAATAAACCCGTCAGATAGGCCATACCAAATTCAAGCAGCATATAAAATGCTTAAATATAAGTATTGTATAGGAGAGCTTGCAACGTCTGCTGGAAAAACTTTAATTGCATTTATAATATATGCATACTTACATCATAAAAGAGAAATAACAAAAGATAAAAAACTATTAATAATAGTACCCAATAAAACTTTAATTGGCCAAATTGAAAATGAGTGGATAGAATATAATAATGAAATTTTGCCATTAAATGTAGTAAAAATTGGAGGCGGCCATAAAAAGCCAAGTCAAGATGAATTAGATAATTCAAATATTATAATAGCGACATATCAAACCCTTATTAATTTAGAAGAAGGTTTTTATGAAAAAATTAATAATATTATAATTGATGAATGCCATAGAAGTAAATCAGATAGTATTCCTAAAATATTAGAAAAGATTAAATCTCCTAATATACTGTTAGGTTTATCCGGAACAGTCGATTTAAAAACAGATGATTCTACATATTTTAAAATACAAAAAACAATTGGACCAATTGTATATATAGTTAAAACTGATTATTTAATACAGCAAAAAATAAGTCCAAATGTTAATATACATCAAATGTTTCTCGAGTACGACAAAACTGATCCGGTAATTGCTAATTATTTAAATATAAAAGATAATGGACATACTATGTTCAAAGATAAAAACAAATTTGGTCAATTTTTATATAAAACTGAGAAAGACTTAGTAATACAGAATGACAGTAGATTTAAATGGGTAACTGATTTCTTAAAAAAGACAACTAAAAATACATTAGTATTATTTAGTAATATTAAGGATGGTTATGGATTACAAATTAAAGATGAATTAATAAAACATAAAACGTGCAGATATATTGACGGCTCAGTTTCAAAAGATGATAGAGATTTATATATAAAAGAAATGGAGAACGGAGATAATATAGTTATTGTTGCAAGTTTTCCAACGTTTTCTACTGGTATTAATATTAAAAATTTATTTAATATAATTTTCGCGGAATCTTATAAAAGTGAAGTACTAATTCGTCAAAGCATAGGTAGAGGACTTAGAAATTACACAGGAAAAACTGAAATTAAAATTATTGATATAATAGATGATTTAGACGGATATTCAAATAAGCATTCTAAAGAAAGAGAAAAAATTTATAAAGAACAAAATTTCAAAATTTTTAAACATAAAATAAAACTATAACTATGAAAATATGGTGTATAAGTGATACTCATAATGAGCATAATGAATTAGAAATTCCAAATAATGTTGATATGGTAATTTGCGCAGGAGATGCTGGAACCTGCCGAAACCCAGCATTAAATGAAGCTCCATTAAAAGACTTTTTTAATTGGTATAAAAATTTACCTATTAAATATAAAGTATATTCTGCTGGAAATCATGATACTAGTATAGACACTGGCTTAATTTTAAGAGGAGATATTCCAGAAGAAATTATTTATTTAGAACATGAGTTAAAAGAAATTAGTGGGTTAAATGTATTTGGTAGTCCATATACTCCATCATTTGGACATGGCTGGGGGTTTAATGTACCAAGAAATAAGCTTAAACCGTATTGGGATGAAATACCTAGTAATACTGATATATTAATAACTCATGGACCGCCTAAAGGTATATTAGATTTTACTATTACGACTAATGAGTCAGTCGGGTGTGAATTTTTATATGAAAAGATAATGGAAATACAACCAAAATACCATATATTTGGTCATATTCACGAAGACGGTGGCAAAACTAAAAAAATAGACAATTGTAATACTGAATTTATTAATGCCTCAGTGTTAAATTTATATTATAGAAAATCAAATAATGGAGTAATTATCGAAATATGAAACAGAAAATAATTCAGTTTGACCAAAAACAATTATCTAATTTAATTTCATGTATAGAATCGTTTAATAAATTAGGTGAAACTACTAAGTTTACATTAAGCCTGGATAAAGATAATGATTATTTAATATTACTATCTGGTACAGGAAAAAATTGTGTTAGAACCATTAAATTTAATCTTAATAATTATTCAAGTAACTATATTAAAGACACTAATACTGGATTATTTTCTTCTACTTTAAATCTTAATAAAGAATCTATAAAGATACTAAACTTTATTAAGAAAACTATGAAAAAGGAATTATTAAATTTTATACTTAATTATGATTCTGATAGTAATGAGCTTAGATTTATTTCATTAATATTAGATAGTTCTACTCATAAATTTAATTATAATATTAGTTTAGGATATTCTGAATATTTTCCAATTGATAATCAAAAAATGTTAAATTTTTTAAATTGGGAAAACCTAAATATAAAAGATTTATATGCCGAACTATTATTAAATGCCGAACATATAAATGATTTAATAGACTCAATAGATATTATAAAAACAACAAGAGCCGGAGATGATGATAACGTGATAATTTTATCTATTGACAATAAATTATTATCAGTAAAAGATGAAAAAATTAAATCTGATATAATATTTAAAAATTTTGATATAAAAACATTTAAGAATGAATCGTTTTCTATTAAAATAAAAATTGATGACTTTATTAAAATTACGGATTGTATTAATAAGTTTAAACTACTTGATAAAAACTATATAAAAATAAATATATACAGAAACACTCTTCTTTTAACTTATCAAGATTTATATGACTATAATAATATAGATAATACAATACTAAGTTCAGTTATTGCATAACTATGAAATTTATAAAAAGTATAAATGATTTTACAAAAAATAAAATTTATTATACATCAAAAAACTTTGTTACATTAAACGGATGTACCAATGCTATGACGCAATACCCACTGGGTCTTGGATTCAGCTCTTTTTTTAAAATAGTTAGTGTTAAAGGTAATTCTATTTTTATAACTACCCCAACATATTTTTATAATAATGCTATATTTGGTAAATTACATGATTCACCAATTATATTAGACTTCACTCTACTAGAATCTTTAAATATAAAAATAATTGAAATTAATAATATCAAGTCTTTTCCTTTTAAATACACAGACCCTGATGGATTTTATATGGCAATTGAATATAACGAACATGAAATGACTAAATTTAAATTAAAAACCTTAATTAAATATAAAAAATAATTAATTTAATATCAATTAGTTATATTTTTATTTAAAAATAGGTGAAACAAATTAAAGATAAATTAATATATTTGCAGTATAACAATCATTATTAACTTAAAACAATTAAAAAATGAAAACAAACAAACTGAAAACTGCTGTTAAAGCCGTTGCAAAAGTAACAAAAGGAAGTAGTGACGTAGTTCGTAAGATTAAAGTAGGTGATTATACTAAGATTGCTAGAGCGACTGGGTATGACTACAGCCATGTATGGAGAGTTATTAATGGAGAGTCTAGTAATCCATCAGGAGAAATTATGAAATACACCGCTACGGTTATTAAAAACAGAAAATAGTGAGTATTTTTTAAATTTATAAAAATAGCCTAATTTTTAATTAGGCTATTTTTATTTTAATGCTTATACGTATACCAATAGTTAAATTCAAATGATTATAGAACTAATAATTTTCTTTTTAAAAGTTTGGTCTATTTTATGGACTATACTTTTAGTTTTAATAATATATTCTAGTGCTGTGTTAAACTTAAAAAGACTAGAATTTAACCTTAATTTGAAAACCTGTGCGGAATTATCGCTGTATATTACTTCAATATACACATGGTTTTTATAAAAAAGATAAAAATACCAACTATTGATTATAAATAGCAAGTTGCAACGGAAACTTAATGGTGTCAAAAATGTCATTTCAGAGTATTATCATAGATATTTTCTTTACTACGTTATATATAGGGGTGATTTAAAACTATAAAAAATGATAACAGAAAAAGAATACTTAAAAGCAAAAATGATTGTTGAAGCATATGAATGTGAGCAATTGAATAAACCTGCTAGTATAAGCCATATGAAGTGCTGCGACAACCAAGATATAGAAATATTTTATAAAAACACCAGTAATAAGGATGGGAGTGGAAGAATGGGTGTTACTCATAAGATATTTAAATGCAAGAATTGTGTTATGCAATCGGCTTTTATTTGTCAAATGTTTAATAATTAAATACTTAAAAAATAAAAACAGAATTATGTTAGAAAACGAAAACTTGAATGAACCACAAAAAACGCAATTGAATATAAGTGAGGTTAGCCACAATTGTATTTGTTGCGGAAAAGAAATAAAGAAACTTGATGGACTGCCAAAAGATAAGGATTGGGAAGGTATGTGGAATGGTGGAATAGTTGAAAAGATAAGTGCTGGGTATGGCAGTTTACTTGATGGAGATATGTATGTTTTGGCTATATGCGATGACTGTGTAAAGTTGAAACAGCTAAAATACGTTGGTAACTATATGTTCCCAGACAATTGTGACTAACTGATGACACTAACAGTCAGGTGGGGATTAAATGCACCGTACTTTCACTTGACGATAAGCTTCATTAGACACAAGATAGCTTCAATGTGACACAAGCCCCCACTTGCTGTTATTGTATGTTATGGAGCGTTTATTGCCATCACAAATAATTATAAAAGATAATATGATTTAACATTTAAGAATCCTAAAAAGTTAAGCAAAATAAAAATAGTAATCTAAATAAATAAAAAGAAAGGGATTAATTTAATGAAAAAATATGTTAAAATCTTTGAAGATTTTATAAAAGACTCCGCCAATAATATTTATAATGAAGATTTAACTGAAATTATAGGCTGGCTATTAAAATACGGAAAATCTAAATCTGGAGAATCTGTAGAAGATGAATTAATTAAATTTAAAAAAGAGTTAAATACTAAAGGCATTGGCCAAGAGACTACTGATTTTTATGAATTAGAACAATACATTAGCAAAGATGAAAAAATAGTAATTATAGACAGCCTATTTAATATATTTTTAAATTTAAATGATTATTATAGAATTAATATGATAGGTAAAAACATCAGTTAGCATTTATACAGTAGAAGGAGATTGATTAAATTGGACAGGGTATGAAAGATTTTATAAATTATATTAAAGAAAATAAAAAATATCCGTCTGGATTAAATATTTTTATTGATATTGATAAAACAATTGCAATTTTAGATATTGATAAATATGGATTAGATTATTCTAAGAGCGAGCCTATTATAGAAAATATAGAAATAGTAAATGAGTTATATGATGCTGGAAATACTATAACATTTTATTCAGCTCGAGGCGCATCTTCTAAAATAGATTGGACTGTTGAAACTATAAAACAGTTTAATAGATGGGGAGTTAAATATCATAAAATAGATTTAACAAAACCTAATTATGATATTTTCATAGACGATAAAGCAATTAATAATTTTAAAGAATTAGATTCCTATTTAAAACAATTTTAACAGTTTTTAATAAAATTTTTGAGTAAATGTTAAATTAACCTTTGTTATTTTAGCTTAAAAATAACTTTAATTATAAATGGTAAATCAATTCGATTATAATAGTAATAAAGAAACTGATGAATTAAATAACAGAAATGCTGAAACTGATCCATCCAACGATATTCATAATTTGCCCGAAACTGATATAGACTATTCTAGACATACCTCTATTGAAGAGGTATCTGATTTAAATTGGGAAATACATTTAGAAAAAGCAAAGCATAATAAAATTTATAATACGTCATATAATGACGGAAATAATTTAAAAGATCCATGTGAATATGAATACGGTAAGTCACTTCAAATTGACGCGTCTTACTCAAATTTATATATGGAAAATTATGAACCTGCTAAATTTATTATTAATAACATCTCGCAAAAACATATAGAGTCATATATAGAAAATAATGAAGATATTAGAACCTTATTAAATTTAAATAAAACATTAGAAAAAAGAAAATTTAATAAACAAGAAATCAATACTATTTTTTCAATGATTCTTGCTGAAGTTAAACCAATATGCAATGATTATACATTTATTAGTATATTTGATACAGTAAGTAAATATACTAATATCAATTATAAAAAATTATTTGATTTTTTAGATTATCAATATAAAGAACTAATAATTTTAGAATTAAACGAAGAATATAATATTTTAAATAATTATAATAATTTTAACGATTTTTTTTAAACAATGTTTATAGAACATAAAAAAGAAGCAGAGCTAAAAGACAATATTTGGGTTAATACTATCCAATTATTAAAGTCAAAACAAGAACAATCTTATCTTTTTAATAATAAATATGGTAAATTTAATATTAAAAAACTAGATGACTATAAAATCATAATAGAATTTTTAAATACTACATTATCTAATCTAGATAATACAGGTTTTACAATTACATCACATGATTATGATAGCATTAGTATTAAATCAAATATAATAGGGTCATCTATAGAATCTATTCCTAATAGAGATACTTTAGAAATACTTTTTGAAATTATTTCCATAGAATTAAAAAAGGAAAAATTTAAAGCCTTAGAATTTTAAAATGAAATCTGCAGTATTTATTGATGCTTCAAATTTAATGCACCGGGCATTACGTATCCCTTTTGCATGGAATAGTGTTAAGAATGATCCTAATAGTAATGCCGCAGTATATTTATTTGTAAATATATTCCATAAATTATATAAAGATAATGAAGGCCGAGATTTATTTTTTGTATTAGATGGATCACCTATACAAAAAAAGTCTGAATATTCTCAATATAAAGGAAATAGACAGAAATTAGATAATATATATTATCAACAGATGAATAAAATGAAGTCTATTCTTACTAATTTTCCTATTAAAACTGCATATTGTAAAGATCGAGAAGCTGACGATATTATATACTACTTATGTAAAAATCTAAATTCAAAATACCATGAAATTTTTATTATAAGTAATGATAAAGATTTTATTCAATTAAAACAACAATTTAATAATATTAAAATATATGACCCGATTAATAATTGTTTTAGAGAACTTCCTGATAAATTAACGGGTAAATTTACAGATTATAAGGCTTTAACAGGAGATCCTAGTGACAATATAATTAAAATATTAAGTGAGTCTAAAGCGTTTAAAGCAGCAAATGGCATAGATAAATGGAAAAGCCTAGCGAGTGACGCCCAACTAAAGCAATATATCCAAAATATTACACTAATTGATTTTACCTTATTAGATTTTTCAGGATTAGAAATTGAGAATACTGAATATACTTTTAATAAAGAAAATATAAAAACTTTATTTGAAGAATATAAATTTAATTCAATACTTAAGAAATTTAATGAATGGTCTCACGTATTTGAACCAAGTATTTTTAATTCATTATTTTAAAACTAGGGGTTATTCTGAAAATTGATACACCTAGCAAAGAATTAAGTGATGCTGACTTTGTAAAACTTAGTGAGTTTATACGTTCACATTATGGTATAAATATACTGTATCTAAAAAAGCATGTTACAGGTACGTTTGCAAACCAGATTAAGAAAAAACAACATTCTTACTTTTAAAGAGTATTGTAATTTTGTTTTCTCCGGTAAAAATAATGATTCAGAAGTTGTACGCGTAATTAGTTGAAGATTATGACCGTTTATCGTTTAGTATATTAATTATCAATTAATTATATTTAATTGATATATTTAGTTCAAAAATAAAGTACCTAAAAAATTTAATATATCAAAAATATTTCTTATTTTTGTATTAAATATAACATGGGCATAAAAGAAATGCCGAAATTAGAAGTACAAATTATCAATTTAAAACAAAAGTAAATATGAAAAACAAAACATCAATTTTAGTAGGAGCTCGGCATTTCTTTTATGCCTTATTAGTAGCTGTTATTTTTTGCGGTTGTGGAAACGGTGAAAATTCAGTGAATGGAGAAATAGAATATAGAACAATTGTTGTAGATAGCTGTGAGTATATTGTAAAGTATAATGGCTATCAAAGAGGGTATATGTTTTCTCACAAGGGAAATTGTAAATACTGCTACAAACGTACCCCCATTTTGGTTAGTTGCGTGAAAATATTACAAAATTAAATTGAAACATGGATGATAAATTGGATTAAAAACTTATTTAAAAGCAGGGGAAAAACAATTAACTAAACATGTTGTTATACACAGTATTTTGTTGGTGGGATTTGACAAATTAAAAATAAATTAGCATATTTACAAAAAAAATAAAAATTATGAAAGAATTATTTGAAAAACAATTAAACGGAACACAACCATTAACAAAAGATGTTTTAGAAAAATTACAAGTTAAAACATATTTTAATGGTGAAGAAAAACAAATTGGTGAAGTTGTATTAATGGCGATGTTAATGGGTGAAGTAATTGAAAAGGAAGGTGAATATCCAAAAGTACCATTAAAATTAATAACATTAAACGAAAGCCATTTTAATTTATTTGAATATGATGAAAGATTTAATAGAGGTAATAAATTACCAACAATTAAATTGAAACCTTTAGTTGTGGTGGGTAAAAAATATTGCGTATAACGTCCACAGGTATATATAGTTGCGTAAATAACATATAAAATTAATTAAAAGCGATAAAGTATGAAAACAGATAAAAGTAAATTAGAAGAACAAAAGCAGCAATTGGATATACATGTTGTTAGCGGTAGTTTAACTCATATTCCTTTGTTTCAATATAATGTTGCTGTTGAATCACACGGGAATACATTAGAACTATTGCGAATTATACAAAACGATAAAAAGGAATTAAAAGAAGAGTTAGAAGCAACATATAAAGAAATTGATAGGTTAAAGGCTAAACTAAATTACTGCTAATGGATGAGTATAAATTTAGTAAAAATAATACAAATGAAGAATAAAGATAAACTTTGGAATTTTGTTTATGAACAAGAACCAAGACTAATGGGAGAACCATTTGGTAGATTTAACGTTAAAGTAGAAAAAGATTTTTTTATTATAGAATGTGAATTACTTACAAACTTGGAAAATCCATTTATAAATACAGAATTGAAAAAGTGTAAGGTTGATCAAAAATCTTTTACTAATTGGAAGAACAAACAAAATTCTATTATTTTTTATTGAATTTATACTTTGTTATGTTTAACGAAGTATAGTTGTGAGAAGCGAACAATTAAACATAACGGTTGGGTGTATATGTAATGTGAGATTTGAAACACTAAACTTGAATTAACCACAAATGATGATTAGAAGTAGGATTGTTGAATATACCACTGAACCTCACATTACATATACACCTTGTTATGTGTAGTACGGTGTTAAACTTAAATTTTAAAACTTATGGATACAATAAAAATTAAATTAGAAAGTGGAAATGAATATAAATTACCAGACATTTCATCAGAAAAGTTTGATGAATATGTTTGGAAAAGTGGTAGTAATGACGTTGAATATGAGAAATATAAACGTGAAAACGGAATGATGGAATTAACTGACTTTAATTCTCAAACGACTAGTGAAATCACATTAGTGGTAGAACAATCTTGGAGAGGTAGAGTTTTAAAATTTAAGTGTGTTTATGATTTTGATAACGATGAAAACTTTGATGAAAAGGAATATTTCGGAGAACATGAGTAGTATTACACATAAATATTATATATATATATATACATGTATGTTTAAACTATAATAAAATCAATAGTATGAACGAAAAAATTATAAAGATTTGTAAACAAAAACTTATATATTTAACGTAATGTAAAAAACTATTTTGATACATTAAAAATAATTAGTTATAATAGAGTCTAGTATATGGAATTTAATAAATTTATTAATATACACACTGATAAAACTGCAATAATCTGTGGGTGTGGTCAGTCTTTAAATCTTATTAAAGACCGAGTAGATATACTAAATAATGAGAATATAATTACAATAGGAGTAAATGATGTTGCTAAATTATTTACTCCTACTTATACGGTGGTTGTAGATTCTCCTAATAGATTTACTAACAATAGAAACTTGCTTATTACAAAAAGTAGTAGCTATATTTTTACACAAATCGTTGATTGGAAAATTGAATCTGGAAAAAAAGTATTATTTAAACTTGGATTAAAATCTAAATTAGAAAATCTTTATGATAAAAATAATATTATAGATTATAGTAATAACTCTCCATATATGGCATGTATTATTGCATATAAAATGGGGTGTCATACAATCGCATTAATTGGAGTAGATTTTACATTAAATCATTTTTATGCAGAAGATGGTGAACATAATTTAATTAAAGCAAATAGACTGAATGAAATTAATAATGATTATATAAATTTATATAATGCTTTCAAAATAAAAAATGTAAATTTATATAATTTAAGTGAAAATAGTAAAGTATTAGGTATACCTAAGCTTAATATTAATGAAATATTAAAAATACATACTAATAATGAAAGTAATAACTAAAGAATTAAAAGAAGTAGACGTACTTAAAGATATAGTGTGTGACTCATGTGGTAAAATGTGTAATACGGAGTATGGATTTGAATATCTAAAATTAAGTGCAAATTGGGGATTTGGAAGTTCTAAAGATTTGAAAGAATGGAACGCTCACCTTTGCGAAAACTGTACAGATAAAAAACTAGATTTTATTAAATTCAAAATTACAAACTACCATCCATTATAAATAAATATATTATGACTACTGAAACCTTAGAACACATAAAAAACTTATATTCTACTCAAGATGAATATAGAGCTAAAAGTAATGAATTTAAAATAAAGGGATTATTATCAGATGACCCTAATGAAAAAATAAGTCTTAAAAAACAGGAAAGCCTATATTTTGAAAAAATGTCGGATATTAATTCTAAAATAACTAAAATACTAAATCAAGAACAATAATTCTAAATAAACTATTATAAATTCTAATTTTTTAAAATATGTCAGGCGGACACTTTGATTACCAGCAATATCATGTTAGTAATATTGCAGATTCTATTGAAAATGAACTTAATAAACAGGGTACTTTAAAACCAAAGGATGAGCTATATTATACCGATGAGTATTATAGTAAATATCCTGATGAAAAATATTATGCAGCTTATCCTATTGAAATTCAAGAAAAAATGAAAGATGCTATAAAAATACTAAGAACTGCTGCAATATACGCTCACCGAATTGATTGGTTATTATCTGGAGATGATGGAGAAGAGTCTTTTCTTGAAAGATTGAAAGAAGAACTTGATAAATTAGAATAATTAAAATTCTATTAATTTAAAAATTGAATAAATAATAACATGGAATATGTTAAATTATTTGAAGCTTACCATAATATTATAAATGTTCCACTACCTCGAGTTTATAGTAAAGACAAAAAATTTAGTTCTGCAGTTAATGGAAATAATAACACATTATCTCCTATTGGTTTTTATGAAATTAAAAATGCAATAGAAGAAAAAATACCGTTTACAATTATAACAGTTTGGAATAATAAAAATAAAGAAATTGATAACAAATTATTAATAGAAGAACTTTCTATAAATTTATTAAAACTTAATTTTAAATTTGCAGTACAAGAAGGAGTAACGCGAGCTGAAGATAATATAGGAGATAGACAAAAACTTAAATTTGAACAAAATATTTTTATATTGAAACCTAAAGAAATGTCAGATATTAATTTTTTAAGAATGATTAAATCTATAGTAGAATCAAATAAACAAACTAAATTTATATATGGGTTTACTAAAAAAAGAGATGGTATTTTTCTATGGAGAAAAAATCAAAAATCTATAAAAATTGGTAAAGAACTGATAAATAGCACCGAGTACTTACCTGAAGACTTAGAGTGTTATTTTAATATTAATGGAATAAAATATATTTTTATTTAATTTATTTTTATACTTTTACAAAAACTATTTACTAAATCGTTTTTTAATGGATACTGATATTGAGACTAACTGTCTGCAAAAAAAGATGGTAATTTAATACATAATTTAATACCTAAATTTAAATACGAAAATAATTGGATAGCAGGAGGGTGTATTAGAGATATTTTAGATAATACTAAATATAATGATATAGATATTTTTTCAAAAAATAGAGAAGACTCTATACGCTTTATAATAAACAATAATTTGCTAGATACTTATGAGATTTCTTTAGAACATTCTAAAAATAAAAAAGAAAGAAATCTTATTAAATATATTAAAGATGAAGTCTCTACTAAAAACCATAAACCTCTACTTAATTTACGTAATGATCCAAGAGTGTATAAATTAGATTTTATCAATAACGATAATCATATTCAAGTAATGATAGGCCAAAACTATCCCACTATAGAGTCTTGTATTTATGATTTTGATTTTACCATATGCCAGTTTGGGTTTGATGGAAATGATATATATTACTTTGATAATTCAATTAATGATTTACAACAAAAAATAATTAAATTAGCAAAAATTAAAAATAATAGATTTATATACTTTGAAAGAATAATTAAGTTTTTGAATAGAGGATATAAATTAGATAAAGAATCTTATGAGTTTATTATTAAATCACAACCTAGTCTTGAATATTTACAAGAAACTGGAAGAGCCTTAGACTGCGACTTTTTTAAATATATTAATAGTAAAAACTTAAGTGAGACGTTATTAAAAAATAAAATATCATTATTACATTTAGATGGAATGCTAAACACTACAAATTTAATTTAATCTTAAAAACCATTATATGAAACTACCTGTAAAAAAAAATGAATTAATACAAGAATTATCTATTGAATTTAAAAGAACAAAATCTAAATTAGTTTATAATAAACTATATAACTTAATATTACCGCAAGTTCAGTTATATATATATAAAATAGTGAAAGACTATGACGACTCTAATGATATTTCATCAGAAGTTATGATTAAGCTTTGGCAAAAAATTGATATGTATAATGAAAATTGGAGATTTAGTACATGGATATATAGTATAGCTAGGTATGACGCCTTACAATTTATAAATTATAAAAAAAATACAGTCACATTAACTATTTTTCATGATACCGGCTCTAAAAAAGAGTTTAATAGCTTTGAAATCTTTAATTCAGAAAAAGACTTCGAAACTTTATATAATACAGTAGTTTCAGAAATACTTAAATTAAATGGTAGAAAAAAGGAAGTTCTTATTGACAGGGAAATAAATAGAATGAAATATAAGGATATATCGGTTAAATATAATATAAATATTGATACTATTAAAACCTTAATTCGTCAATCACGAATACAGGTTTTAGCTAAATTATCAGAGAAAAAACATATAGTAGAACTAGCAAATGAAATTTTAAAATAAAATAAATTATGAGACTTTCTATACCTAATTTTATAAATCCTAACTTTATAATTAACAAATTTTATAATATTGTTTTAGAAGTAAATATTTACTTAAAATATATATCTGCATTAAAACAGATGAAAAATAATAAAATAATAGGGGATACCCTAGAACTTAGAAAAGACTATATTAATAGGCTATACTCTGTTATTAATTTACCTCCTGAATTTCTTATAGAAGAAGAAAATAAAGAAGAATTAAATAGATTAGAGGTAGAATACCTTAAACATGAATTTAAAAAATATAATGACGTTTTTTTAGAATACGGAATACTAGACCTAATTAAAATGAAAACGGAAAAAATATGTACTAAAGACCATTACGCATTTATAATAAAAATAAAATATAAATGGAATGAAACAAATATAATATGGGTATTATACATAGTATTCTTAATTGGCCTATTAATAAAACTATACACTATCTTTTTGTAAATTATCTTTTATAATATAGTAAACCTATTTTATTTTAGATACCTAATACCAAAAATTTAAGTCATATGGCAATAGATTTAAACTTACTTAAAGATCATAATACTAGACAAGATTATATTAATACTTTAACTAAAGACGAACTTAAAGCATTAATTAATAAACTCAAACTGCAAGATAGTGCATTTAAGATTATATTAAATAGCTATTATGGTTCATCAGGTCAAAATTCCTTCGCATTTTTCAATTTAGACATAGCGGCGTCAATAACTTTGCAAGGTCAAGATATTATTAAGTATACGGATAAGGTAATAGAACATTATTTTATTAATGAGTGGCATCTTGATAAAGAGCTTCATAAAAAATTAAGTATAGATCATTTAAAAATTAATCCTATAAAAATAACAAAAGGGCCACCTATAATATATGTTGACACGGATAGCGTCAACGAAAATTCAATAATTTATGTAAAAAATATAGGAAAAATTAAAATTAAAGATTTTTTTAAATTATGTTATAAAATTAATAGTATTATTAAATTAAAAAATGGGAATGAGATAATTGGTATTTCTAATTTTAGAATATTAAATTTTAATAATACCTTATATTATGCAAAACCTAAAAAACTGATTAGGCATAAAGTAAAAAAGAAAAAATGGTTATTGAGGTCTAAGTCTGGAAAATCAATAATATGCACAGAAGATCATTCACTAATTGTATTTCACGATGGAATACAATTAAAAATTAAGCCATCTGAAATTAATACAAAAATTGATAAAATTTTAACAATTAACGAATTAGACTTAAATTTTAATTATCAATTTGAAGATATATCTGAATGTAAATGTATAGGTGAATTCGAAGATGAGTGGGTATATGATATTGAAATGGATGATGCAACTCATACGTTTATTGCTAATGATATTTTAGTTCACAATTCTGGTTATATTAATTATGATTATATTATAAAGTCGATAGAGGGGTTTGATACATTAAAAATAAGTCCTATATTATTTGCAGCTGATATAATTAAATATAGGATGAATTCTTATTTAAATAATAAATTTGAAGAATACGCTAAGTCGTATAATGCAATAAACACCCATGATTTTAAATTAGAGCATATTAGTAATAGTGGTATTTTTATTGCAAAAAAAAATTATATATTAGATGTTGCATTTGAGGATAGACTATTACCTGAGTCGTATTTATTACCTAAGGGGTTTGATTTAGTAAAAGCGTCTTTACCAAAATGGGCACGGGCTAAAGGTACAGAATTAATTAAGATTATTTTAAAGAATGGCGACTCTTTAAATATGGATGAGATATTAAATAAATTATTAGAATATAAAGAAGAATTTAAAGGGCTACACCCTGATGAGTTTAGTATGAATTTTAATCTACGAACATTTAAAAAATATGTCATTAAAGATGACGATCAATTAGTATTTGCAAAAGGCGCATCTATCTATCCAAGGTCCGCTGGTTATTATAACCATTTATTATATAAGCAAACTGATAATATACGCAAAAAATATAAAAAGGTAAGAACCGGAGATAAGGTTAGATTTTATAATTGTATGCCTGATGATACGTATAAGATAGATGCATTTAGTTATTTACCTGGAAAATTTCCAATTGAGTTTGCGCCTCACGTAGATTATGATGAGCAATTTAATGTTATTATTTTAAATCCATTGAATAGGGCTCTAGAAGCTATGGATATGCCATTAATAGAAAAAAATGTAATGTATTTTAATGATTTGTTTTAAATATGAAGATATTAAAGATAAAGCCTTACTATCTAAATTAATAAAAGAAGAGGCTGATAGGATATTTAATTCTAGTATTGCAAGAAGGCATAGAAGTTATGACATAATATCCAATAATGTCAAATTAGGTAAAACGGCTGAAGTATGGTTATATGAAAATTTCAATTATAAATTTACAAATGACATTTATACAGATTTACTAACAGATAGGGGCAATATAATAGAAGTAAAAGTAAAAAGAATTAAAAATCTTAATTGTTTAAATGACCAAATACAAAATGACCTTGAAAAAATTAAAAGTTCAAATGTAAATAATTCAACAGTTTATATATGCTTCTCATATAATGACAATATATATAAATTAGAAAAAATAATAAAACTAACATGATACAAGTTATTAAATATGCATGTTGTGATAAAATATTTGCAGCATGCCATGAACCTCACTGCTACACTGATACTGACTGGCTTAAAAACCTAAAACAATATGTTAGGCGAGGCGATAAAGTGGAAATGATACATGGTGGAAATGGACTCCAAATGGGTCAATGCGAGTGTAATGAATTAGTGAAAAGTAAAGACCTAAACTTATTTAGTAAAGCAACACAATAAAACTATTCAGTTTAGCCTCACCCATATATAATACACAAAGAGTATTATATTTATCATTTAGTAGATTGATTATCAATTAATTATATTTACTTGTTATATTTAGTTCAAAAATAAAGTACTAAAAATGTTAATATATCAAAAACATTTCTTATTTTTGTATTAAATATAACAGTTTGCAGGTTTATTTAGTTGCGACTTTAAAAACGAAAAATTATGATAACAGAAAAACAATACTTAAAAGCGAAAAAGTTAATTGCAGACTACGAAAGCCAGCAATTGAATAAACATGTTGTTATAAGCAGTAAGCCGACCTCAAAAAAGAAGAAGGTGATTATAGATGCAGATAAATTTTCAAAGATGTGTGATGTTATTAAACGGATATAGGCTTATTGCTGCTAACGTTCATCAGATATATTCAGTTCTGATTTTAATATATAACTAAAATAAATTAATAAGATGAAAGATAGAAAACATATAAAAACATTTGAAGATAAGACATCAGAATTGAATATATCTGATGTTATAAGTAGTAAAACTAAGGAAGAAATTCTAAAATTGATAAAAAGTTTAGATGATAGAGGGTATTTTTATATTTTCAATAATAGAGAGGATTTTGTAGAGGGTAGAACAGATTGGGATGATTTAAAAGATACTTGTGAAAACTTTTATTATGTTATTGAAAATATAAAAGAATTAATAGAAAGAAATGAGTAGTTTTATTACTTATAACGTGCCGCAGCTTGACGCTGTTGGCGATTTGAAACACGAATTTTAATTAAACAACAAAAGTAAATATGGAAACGAAAACTTCAATTAACAACGAAACCGCCAATAGCGTTCAAGGTACTGTTAGGCGTAGGGCGGACATCAATCAGGAGATTGCCGAAAAATGGGAATTAATCGCTCAAATCAAAACAGAAATAGTTGCCTTGAAAAAAGAGGAACTTCTATTGTGTGATGACCACCAAAGATTTGAGGAAACGGAAGAAGAAATAACAATTTCAAGGCGACCAAAGAAAACCGAAAAGCGATTAATTGGGCGTATTCATTGGAAGGAAGAATTTAAGGATGAAGATACAGAGCAATCTATTTGGATTGAGCGTTCACAGGTTGTTCGCGTCAATGGTGTGTGGCAGTAGCCTTACGCCTAACGTTTTGCGTATATGTGAAGTACGCATAGCAGAAACTTGAAATTAAATACAAACCTTAATGGCGTATTTCACATATACGCTGTTAGCAAATCGTAAAATTATGACTAAGAAAGATATTTTAAAATTAGTAGAAGAAACATTCAGCGAAGAAATTTCAACTTCTTGTGCTGAAACTGTATTAGGACTTGAAAGTTGGATTGATGGTAAAGAAGAATTTATGGAAAAGTTAGCAGAGAAGTTGAAATTGTTATTTGATGATAACGACTTATCTAAATAATTTTATGTTTGCTAACGTTCTGTAAATATGATTAGTTGAAGAGTACTGTCATTTATAATTTAGTAGATTGATTATCAATTAATTATATTTACTTATTATATTTAGTTCAAAAATAAAGTACTAAACGTGTTAATATATCAAAAATATTTCTTATTTTTGTATTAAATATAACGGCTACAGATAAACTCAGTTTTTATTATGGAAAAGAAAATATATTACGAAAACAATTGGTTAAATCAGCACTTAAATAAAGTTGGATTGCTCGATAAAAAATTGAGTTTATCTGATGTTATGTGTTGTGTTTGTGGGTCGGAACTCACAATTCAAGAGAATGAAGAAAATCTAACTTATGATGTTAGAGAACGAATATGTGATAAATGTAATAGTGAGTTGAGCGAGGAAAGAAAACATTGCATATAACGGCATCCGCTATGAGTAGTGGCGGATTTAGAACTACTCACTTTAAATTTAGCACAAATGACAATAGAAAGCACAGAACATCAAGAAAGCACTAACCCGCCATTACTTATATCGAGTGTTAGCGGTAGTGTTTTTCGTCCGAAGAATGGACACGAATTACTGCAAGCATTGAAAGAAAATAAACAATGTGAGATAGTAGATACACACGCATTTTTAGCAACAAAAGCACTTGAAGACAACCATTGCGGATTTTCATTTTCTTTCAAGCTGTCAAAGTGGAATAAAGGATGGTCAGGTTTCGAGTGGTCTTAACATTACCGCTAACTATTATATATATACAAGTACGCTTAATATATTGAATATGAATACTAAATTTGATTGTATTATCAGAAAATTTGAAAAAACTCTGATAATAAAAAATTATTCAACATGTACTATTAATAATTATAAAAGTTGTCTTTATAACTTTTTAATAGAAATAAACAATGATCCATACCATTTAAATTTAGAACAGTTAAACAACTATTTATTTAATTTTAATTATTCGTCAGTATCACAGCAAAATCAAATACTTAATTCTTTAAAAATATTCTATTTATTAATTTTAAAAAAATCAATAAAACATTTAATTAAAATTAAAAGACCACGAAGAGAAAAGAAATTACCACAAGTAATTTCGCATGATGAAATTGTGCAATCAATTTCCAAAATACAAAACTTAAAACATAAAGCTATCATATCGCTAGCATATAGTAGTGGATTAAGAGTTTCAGAAATATGTAATCTTAAATTAGAAGACATAGATTCAAAAAGAATGCTAATTTTAGTTAAATCAGGAAAAGGAAGAAAAGATAGAGTTGTACCTCTTTCAAATCATATTTTAGGGCTTTTAAGAAAATACTATCTTAAATACAAACCTGAGTTTTATCTTTTTGAAAGCTATGCTCATGGAGTTAAATATTCTACTTCAAGTTGTAGGCAAATTTGGAATAATTTTAAAATTAATAAAAATTCAACTTTTCATACATTGAGGCATTCATGCTTTACAAATCTTTTAGAAAATGGAACGGACATACGAATAATTCAAAAAATAGCAGGGCATTCATCAATAAAAACTACAGAAATTTATACTCACATATCAACTAATATCTTAAATAAGATTAAATTACCAATTTAAAAAAAAAATATTAGTTTTAATACTAATTAAACTCCAATAATAGAAAAAACTTAAAAACAATTAAAAATATGCTTACACAAGATAATATTAAATCAGTATTACTTTTTGATTTAGAAACATGTGGTCAATCTAAGGAGTTATTTGGATTACCTCCTCTTTTACAAGATATATTTATACGTAGAACTTGGCAAAAAATTAAAGAAGAGTATAAAGATGAAAACGAAGGGTATTTAAAAAATGCCGGCTTATATGCTGAATATGGTAAAATAATATGTGCGTCGTTTGCCATGATTAAGTTTGATGAAAATATTAGTAGTATTAGTCTAATTAATATAGCAGATGAAAATGAAAAGATTCTTTTAGAAAAAGTGAGTAAATTATTAAATGACTTTTCATCTATTTTTAAAAATGGTAAATTATGTGGGTATAATATTAAAAATTTTGATATACCATTTTTATCAAAACGATTTTTAATTAATAGATTAGATTTACCAAATTTATTAGATAACTATAACAAAAAGCCATGGGAAATATCATGTTATGATTTATTTGAAATGTGGTCATTTGGCCAAAAAAAATTAATACCATTTGAATTAGTATTAGCGTCACTAAATATTGATACCCCTAAAGATGATATTCATGGCCATGAAGTCCATGAAACATATTATTCATCAGACAATAAAATAAATTCTCTTAATAAAATATCAAAGTATTGTGGAAAAGATGTTATAGCATCTTGCCAATTATTATTACGTTTAAATAATATCGATGTAGTTAATAAAGATAATATTATTAGTAAAACAATTTAGTAGTGTATATGTTATTTAATTTAAATACTTTTTAATCATGGAAACAATTATAAGAAAATGCAAAAAGCATGGAGAAACTGAATTTTATTTTTATAGCTCTAAAGTTTTTATATGTAAAGAATGTGCAAAAGCTAGAAGAAGAGAAAAATATAAAAAATCTCCTAAATATGATAAAGACTATTTTAAAAAATGGAAAGAAAAAAATAAAGATAAATTATATAGTTTACATAAAAAATGGGTAGCTAAAAAAAGATTAAAAAAGAATTTAGTGTTTGAACAATTTTATCTTAATCATAACGACTATTTTAAATCTATTAAACACATTTTCGATTTATCTTTATCTAAAGCCCAAATAAAAACAATATTTAAATGTAAAGATTTATTGCTAAAGCTAACTAATGACGACATTTTTAACATGATAGCTGAACATAAACTAAAAAAATTAAAGCCATATATATTATGGAGTCAATCTCGTATGGCAAAATTTAGATTTAGAAAAGAGATTTCTAAATTTGGCGAATATAAAAACTGTAATAAAACATTAAAATCGGCAATTAAAAAAATGGCAGTTGATGATACTATAAAAAAACTTAAAGATAAGGCCATTGAATTTAATACTAAAAAAATATAATTTTAAATTAATAAAAGATAAAAATAAAGTATTGTGGAATTTATGATATATGATTGTCTGCAATATTGTTAATACTAAATTAATAAGTTATAAAAATAAAATAACGTGAGGCTTGAATTAAATTTAAGTAATGAGGAAAAAGAAAAAATATTAGAATGGAAAAAGTCTCTTCCAAATAATAACCGTGTGTTTATTTATGCATTTATTGAAAATGGTAAATACTCAGATCGCCATTATAAACTTCACAAATTTGTAATAAAAAGTGATGACGCTTTTATATTAGAAGTTGCAGATAATGTTGAAATGTTATAGCTAAATTAAAAAAATGAGAACAATAAAGTACAGAGCAAAAGATATGTCAAATGAGTGGGTTTATGGTAATTTTATCCATTCTAAAAGATTTAAAGGATGCTCAAACGAATTTAGAATACACAATCCAGAAACTGGATTAGAAAGCGATATTTTAATTGATACACTTTGCCAATTAGTTGCAATTAGAAATGGTATTGAGTTTTACGAGCATGACATTGTAGAAGACTTTTTATCTATTCGTTGGAATGACGATATCGCTTCATTTGAATTTTATTGTACTCATTCAGGAGAAAGCTGCAATGGAGACACTAACTGGTATGAGAACGATGACATATTAAATAGAGTTATTGGCAATATTTTTGATAATCCTGAAATAGTAGAAGGCTAACTTAAATAGAATTAGGATAATTGCACATTAATAAAAATATTTTTATTTTTGAATAAATAATAAAATAAAACATTTTTAAAAACAATGGAACAAAAATTATTATATACATTAGTTGGAGTAAGTATATTTTTTTGTATGATGAGTGGGTGTTTTTCGTGTAGAACTTATACTAAAATTAATAATAATAACGAAACTACTATTAAAATTCAAGATAGTTTAATAAATATTATTATAGATTTAAAAAAGTCGACTTATACTAAAAAACAATTAGACTTATTGTTTGAAAAACAGTCATATTATATGGAAAAAACTACACTATTTAATATGAATCAAATAGTTCTTACTAAAAATAGGCCAGACCAAAAGATTAACGAAATTGATCAAAGGATTAACGAAATTAATAAAAAAATTAATGAATAAATGATAAAACATTTTTCTAGTAAAAATATTCTTTTTATTTTCTTTGCTGTACCCTTCATCTCTAGTATTCTTTCAACTATACATTTAATATCATTCGCTGGGTTAGCTAATCCTTTCTTTCTATCTGTATTACTCGCTACTACGTTTGAACTAGGGTCTCTTGTGTCATTTATAGTTGGTAGCGGCAAAACTCTATTGAAAAAAATTAAAAAGAGTTATGTTATCTTAATGTTCTTAATTCTTTTTATTTTACAAGCCTTTGGTAATGTTTATGCGTCATATGATTATATACGCCATAAATTAATGGAAGACCCAACTTGGCTAGATACATTCATGGATATGATGCTAGGTGCATTAGATTTACAAATGAGTAAGTTTATTGTATCAATATTAATAGGATTGCCTATACCATTAATATCATTAATTTTATTGAAATCTGGAGTAGACTATATATCCGAAGAAGAGGATGACATATTACCTAAACAGGAAAAAATAATAGAACCAGTTATAGTAGTAAAAACTGAAGATACTATACTACCTAATTTTGAAATAAATAAACCAGAAGAAACTATACAAACAATAGATGGAAAAAATAATACTATAGGCGAACCCTATATGCAATAATATGGCTCAGATAACTAGAATTTGTGCAGATAGTCAAGATACAATTAAAAAACTAATTATTCAAAATAATAATTTTGATATTATTTTAAAAGATAAGGTGCTTTTTAGTTTTTTAATGGCTGGATTTGTATATCCAGTTGATTCTTATGAATATATTTCAGATACCCTTACATATAACCAATCTATAAATCTTTTTGATAATACCAATTTAACTAAACAAGTCAAAGGCATAATTATTAAAGTAAATTATCCTTTACAAGATAATAAGCAATATATACCACTTGAAAAACAATACTTGCAAATGGATATATATGATGATAATTTACCCAGTAGTCCGTCTATGTATGTAAGACAAAAAATACATAATTTATATGTTAACTTAATGCCACCAACTACTGATACAATACTATTAAATATAGGCCTAATTAATAGTATCACATTAACTAATATACACCAAGAAAATTATAATATAGAAGTATCTATATTATTGATAAAACAAAAATAGGTGTTATATTTAAATGCTATCTTTTCCAAACAAAAATATAGTTACCACTATTATAACATTCTTTATAATCCAATCCATGCATTATCTCAAACTCCGTTTTATCAATACTATAATTACTTAATTTATGCTTAACGTAAACTTGTCTATTATACCTCTTATAATTTTTAGTATAAAAATACCCAGGTCTAGACTCTCCTAAATAATCAAACCCCATATTAATATAAACATTTTCGTCAAATCTAAACGCCCAATCTCTATTAGAATACGTTAAAACCAAATTAATTTCACTATACTTATTAATAAAATAAGAAAATAACCTATTAGCTGCCCCAATAACATTAGTATTCAACTTATTACAAAACCTATACAACTCTAAATCATATTTTTCCTTGTTTTTATTCCCATACCTAATCTTTCCAAATGTCATCAAACTAACTAACTCCTCTCCATAATACAAACCTATATTATATTTACTCATACACTTGCCCTGCAAATGATTATCTTCTAAAAATTTATTAGACTCTTTAAACGATACTTCTCGTATCACACACTTCCTAGAATATATCCTATTAGGAGTTTTATTTAAAAGGTTAAGTATACGTGATTTAATAATATTTTTTCTATATAACCAATCATCTTCCCATATATGAACTAGATGGACCTTTTGTTTTATACAATTAACGGTTTTATTTAAATGATAATTTTTATTTTTTAGTATTACATTATTATGTGCATAAAAACTATTATATTCAAATGCTAAGTTTAATTCAGGTATATAAATATCTAATTCCTTTGGTGAAATAACAGTTCTATTATTTTGAATAACATTAAAGTCAGTATTATTTTTAATAAATTCATAAATTTCAGTTTGACAAATACTTGAGCTTAATGGATTACAATTTAAGCATGGAGTTTCTATTTTATATTTTTCTACTCTTTGCTGTAAAAGATTATTATTAATAATATATTCAGTATTACATTTATCACATAGTATAGTTATATCTCTATCATAATCTACATTAATAATATTTAAGTTTGGATATTGCGCTAGTATTCGTTTTCTAGTTTTTTCTAGTTTTTTCTTTTTAATTTCTTCTCTATTTATCTTAAGAGATTCTATTCCAGCTAATCTAACTTCAGGAACTTGAAATGGATGAAAATATTTTCCATTAGTTTTTTCTATAAATGTCTTTCTCTTTTTTTCTTTTAGTTTAATACTACTATCAGTTCCTTTTCCATAATTTTTTGAAAAAGTATTTGATGCTTTTTCTTTAACCCAACTAATTTGTTTAATATTGTCTACACCATACTTATCTCTAATTGTATCTTTTCTTTTTAAATACGCAGTATTTCCTTTCGCTAATGGGTTATCCTCTCCTTTTAAATGCTTATGATTTCCAGAAATATGATTCTTAATATACTTTTCTTTCTTTTTAAGTTTAACGTCTAAATCATTATTAATACATTTCATACTACAATATACTGAATATCCTAATGACAACCCTCTAAATTTAGGGAAATTAATCTTACAACACTTACATATAGGTACACAGTTCAATTCATAAATATAATGATAAATCTGTTGTGTAAATGATAGATCTATCAAATCATTTAATTTACTATTCTCTTCTATTAAATTAAATAAATCAGGATTATTATTATTTAACTTTTTTCTGACACACTTCCACCCTGATTTATTATCAGTCATAAAATATTCTAATACTTCAGTTTTCATTTTTCCATTCAAATTTATAATTTCCACAATCATACACTCTATAAATATTCCGGCTTAGCATTATCTCATGCCCTGTCATATTCTTATCGTATCCTTCTCTTACTAATACATCCTTCCTAAAATTAAACCTATGCCTCCTTACTCCATCTATAACATACCAATAATTAGGTCCACTTGTACTAGCATACCTAAATCCTAACTTAATATATAAATTATCATCCTTATAATTTGTCCAACCCTGGTCGGCATAACTTATAATTTTATATGGATTATATGTTTCTATAAAATATTTAAATAGTTTAGAGGCCGCTCCTACTACACTAGTATTTAACTTATTGCAAAACCTCAATAACTCATACTCGTCAATCTTATTTTTACTGCCTAATGACTTCCTCAATTTACCAAATGTCATCAAACTTACTAACTCCTCCCTGTTATACAAACCTATATTGTATTTACTTACGCACTTTCCCTGCAAATGATTATCTTCTAAAAACTGATTAGACTCTTTAAACGACACTTCTCTAACCCCGCACTTCCTAGAATATATCCGATTAGGAGTCTTATTTAAAAGGTTAAGAATTCGTGATTTAATAATATCTTGCTTAAATACCCAGTTATCCTCAAATATGTGAATTAAGGTTATACCAGTTTTATTACACTCAAACGTTTTATTTAAATGATAATTATTGCCTTTAAATAACTCATTATGCCAATATACTCCATTAAATTCAAATGCTAATTTATAATCAGGTAAATATGCATCTAATTCATTATATTTAAAATTTTTTAAAACTTTTTTATTCTCATATACATATTCATTAGACTTAACATTATCTTTTATAAAATTTAATAACTCTTTTTCAGCAATAGAACATTTTTTAAAAATAGGAGGATTACCCTTGCGACATGGGGAAGTTTTAAATTTAATACATCTATTAAATGGTCCAACTAAAATATCAAAAATTGAATTACAACTATTACAACTTACAGTATAGGATTTCATATTATACTCTATGATGATATTAATATTTAAAAAATCGTTAGATATTTTCTTTTTTATATTTAAAGCGTTTAAACTTTTAGTTTTACCACTCCTTTTACCTATATCTTTAAATTGTGATACATTTTTTACATTATATTTTTTTAAATTAGTTTGTTTAGTTTTTTCTTTAATAATACTACTAGCTAATCCTACTCCATTATATAATCTCATGTGCGTATCAAGAGCTTTCTGTTTTATTTCATTAGACTGTAAAGGAGATTCTACACCATATAAATTGAGCGTCGTATTCTTATATGTTTCTCTTACTTTAGGATTAGACCAATTATGATAATACCCAGTTTTTTCAAAACACTTCTGCTTAAATTTATTTTTAGCATCATTATTTTTTAAAAAATGGTCTTCACCATATTTTTTTTTACACGTATTTTTAAAAGAATCATTCTTAGATTTTATCTTACATTCTTTATTTCCACATGTTTTATGATAATACCCTGTAAATAATAATGGATTATTACAATAATTGCACCTTTTAATTTCTTTTATATCATATATTAAACTATGTATTCTTTGAGTTATTGAAGCGCTTATTAAATCTAAATAGGAAGTCTCAATAACTATAATTTTATTAAAACTCTCACGATTCTTTGCTAAAAGAACTAATGAACTATACCTTATATTAGATGACTCCTTTATATGTTTAATTTCATTAAACAAAAATTCTCTATTGTATACTTTCATATTAATCTTTATTTTATAGTATTCCTATTACTTATATTATTTATTTAGCAAAATGTTTTAGTCTATATAAAATAAAAATGGCCCCTATTTCTAGGAGCCATTTTAGAACTAATCTAATTTAGAATTAGATAAGATTTCCGCCATCTACTACTTTAAATACAAAGTACTGATTTTGAGGATGGAATCCTGCATCAGTGATTGCATATCTACTCTTTATAGCAAGTTTTGGCCCAAATGTAGATTCGCTAATGGTCTGAAGAGATTCTGCCATAATGTATGGAAGGAATTTCAATCCAGGTTCATCATCTTTTCCTTTTCTACCAACTAGAACTCTTTGGTCATTCCAGTTGAGGTTAGGGTCAACGTAGATAGAGAGGCCATAAACTTTTCCCATTGGGTAGAGTTGTCCAGCTCCTTTTGGCATGTCCATAGGAGCAGAGTTGAATGAATAACCTTGGTTATCCATCATAGCAGCTGCTATACGGCCATTTGTTACTACGTATTCACCGGCTCCGAAGCGACCTCTGTGGTAGATCAATTGAGATACTTGCATAACTCTTGAGATTAATCTTCTTTGGAAAGTTGATTGATTTTCAAAAGTTGAAGTAATTGCAGTAAGATCTAGAATTTTAAGGTCTGAACCTTCTGCTTTAACTAATTGATTTGCATGAGTTGTTCCAAGTTTGAAAAGTTCAGCAACAATTTTCTTAGAAATTGATTGAGAAATTTCGTTAACCCCAACATTTTCAAGCATAGAGATTACATCATAATTCCATACTCGGTTAAGGTCTTGGATTTGTTCAACTGTAGCAGAGATAGATACTTGGTCTCCTTTAGCTTCTATCCATTTAGTGAACATTTTAAGGTTCATTTGACGGAAAGTTGAGTTTTCTGCAGTTTCACGGGTCATTCCACCAACTGTGTATGTAGACATATCAGAAGGTAAGAAGTTTCCATTCCAGTCTTGGTCATCATTATCACCAGCTCCAGAGAAACCAGAAATATGATTTTCAAGAGCAGAAACTAAAGATGCAGCGTGGGTAGAACCCAAGTTGAAACTATAGGTATTAATTCCTACAGTAAGATTCATCTCATTAGCAGATGTAACAACATCTGCAATTGAAAGAGCATCATCAACAGAAACTACTCTGAAGATAATAGCGCCATCAATACGAGATTTACCAACAACTTTAAAAGTTGCTAGAACTGTAGCAGGAGATCCATCAGCTGTAACTGTAATAGTTTGACCAGCAGAAAGATCACCGAAAGTAGCAGCAGGTGAACCTGTTAATGTAGTATCAACGTCGATGTTAGATACTTTAATTAGGAAAGGTTCATTTACACTGTCTAATTTACCACCAGCATAAACATAGTCTAAGTAAGGAAGGAATCCTACTGGAGAATCCATTGGAATTACCGGAACTAGGTCGAATGCGATAGTTTTAGCTGCAACTTGCATAGCAACAGGAAGAAGTGTTGGAAATTTATCACCTGATCCTAAAGCTGTACGTGTTGGTGCTAAGGGTGCTCCCATACCATTAATTGAATTAGGGGTTTGGAAGTTTAAGCCTGGAGTTGATTCAAATAGAGCGCCAGAATTGTCAAACATAGCATGATAATGACAATATTCAGCAATCCATTGCTTTTTATATGTGTCAGTAATACCCTGTTTGTCAATCATATGACTCCATGTCTCATTAATCTCTTGGCTGTTTAATTTGCGAAATACTCTTGAATTTGACATTGTTTAATTAATTTGTTTTTTTTGGAGTTTTTTATAAATTTTTGTTAATCATTCCTTGGATTTTTTCCAAGTATTCTTTACTATAATTTCTAGTCGTAAATTTCGGCTCATTGGTCTTCTCTTCTTTACTTTGAGAAGTTTTATTTGATTCGTTTACTTTTTTAGTAGACGATTCTTCTTTAAATTTAGAAACTAAACCTTTAAGGTCTAATCGTGTATCCCAGAAGTTTTTAACTTGGTATGGGGTTTTTACTTCTCTAACTGAGGCTTGATTATAAATAACAGTTTTTTGTGCTTCATTTAAATTTTCCCATACTTGTTTATATTCTTCTGGCATATATTTAATAAAAGTAGGAGTATTATTTTCTATAGTCGTTACGGTTCCTTCTATAATTGACATTACATCTTTTTCATTGAAGTATACTCCTTTATTTAAAGCTTCAACTATTTTTTCTTTTGTTTTATAATCATAAGAATAGAATTTATCTTTCTTGCTTTCTGATAATAGAGCTAAGAACGGATATTTTTTACTTTCGATAATTGCTTTAGGTTCATTTGAATTAATTTCAGCTAGAGTTTTTTCTATTTTCTCATTTAGTTTAGTATAGTAATCTAAGTTATTGTTTATATTTTTTACAGTTGAATTTGATTCTTGAACTTTTTCAACTAAAGTTTCCATTTTAGGAGTTACTTTAGGAGCTATTGCAAACATATTTGTATTTAAATTTTCTGCAATATGTTCAGTATATTTAATACCACAGTTTAATTGTTCAGCAAGATAATCGCTAAATTCTAAAGAATCATTAATAGAAGTCGACAAATAATTACTAAAGTTAATATTATTTTCAAGTAGTTTAGCAATATGTTCTGAATATGATATACCATTATTAATGGATTCCGCTAAATAATTTCCGTATTTAATTGCTTCATTAGTTTTTTGAGCAACATGTTCAGAGTATCCAATTGTATTATTAATATTTTCCGCTAAATAATTACTATGCTCAATTGATTTATTAAGATTTTCTGCAATATAATTAGAGAAGTTAATATTATTATTAGTATTTTCTGCTACGTGCTGTGTATAATTGATATTATTATTAATGTGTTCAGCTAAATATTCATTATATTTAATAATACCATTCATATTATCAGCTAAATGATCTATATATTCAACTATTTTATTAATTTCTGTTTTATCAGAATTAGCTGGTATATTAGACTCTTTATTTTCAGTAACAGGAACTAACTTAGATTTAACATCAGATAGCTGTGTTTTAAGAGTTTCAAATTCTTTTTTTACTATTTCAGAATAACCTTGCATTTGATTGCGCGTTACGTATTCATTTTCTTTAACTTCTGTCATATTAGTTGAAGTATTTTTTTCTTTATTTATTTGTTTATTTATATTAGAATTTTCGGTTGGAATCTCGAATACCTCTACATCATCACCGAAGTTTAAACTTTCAGAAATATTTTTAAGTTTTGAAGTAATAGAATTTTTCTTAATAGTTTGTAAACTTTCAAAAATAAAATTATAATTACTATTTAAGCTTTCATTAAGAGTTGGTTTTAATATAGCCTCACTAAATCCAGGTTCGCATACTAAATCATAAGTAAAAATTTTATGTAAATTTACTTTACCTTCATTTGTCACTTGTCCAGCTGCTCTAGATGATACAGCAATTGGAATACCTGAATCAACTAAAGTTTTAGCGATTTTACCCATTGGAGTATCTAATATTCTCAATTTAATAGATATTGTTCTACTATCTTGATTATAATTTAAATTTTCTATAATATGAGAAGCATTCTTATATGATACTTCAAATGCCTCAGGATGGTCAAGCTCTCCTAATAACATTCGCTTACTAATCTTTTCATTTAACGCATCCAAATGAGGTAAATAGTCTTTCTCTTCATATATTCTATTATTATTATTTCTTTTACCAAATACTGCGCAAATACCTTCTAAAACATACGAATCATTTTCTTTCTTTAAAGAAAGAGGAGCCGACTTTTCTAAAATCAAAACTTCATTAAATGAAGGAGTTTCAGACATGATTTTACCTACTGCCATATTAAATCTTTATTTTTATTATTTATATAAATTTTTTTATTATAAAACCTTTTTTTAAACATAAACTTTTCCTTTTACATCAATTACTTTTCTTACTTCTCTTACTGTAAATTTTTTAGTATTATTCTCAATATTAAAGTATTCTCCTACCGCTGTAGGAGCTCCTTCAAGACTAGTTAAATAATTATCAGAACAATCAAAATCACCACCTACTATTTTTGGACTTCCTTCTAAACTAGTTAAATTATTATTATAATAACAACAACCAAAAAAACCAGTTACTTCTTCTAGGTTTAGCTCTTTCAAATTATTTATTTCTTTTAGTCTAACATTACCAATTATAACTTTAATATTCTTAAAGTCTTGTATATTATTTTTAGTTATAATAATCGTTTTATCGAAGGGTTTAGCTACGAATATTTGTTCTTTGGTATAACCTTTATTGAGGTAAGGAAGTAATAAATCATCCCACCGTTCTTTAAGTCGTCTAGGTATAAATATATCTTTAGCACTAAGCTTAGACTTATTAGATTCTTCTTCAGATATAAATTGTTCAAATAGCTTTATATGCTTCATTATTTAAAATAGCATTTTATAAGTTTCTACAAAATTTATAGTAGAGCTAAATGATGGTTTGATTTTTTGAATTATATTAGAGTCTGGTTCTAAATCTTTGCCATTAATTCTAAAAGAAGTAGTAGTAGGTTTAGCGTTACTGATTATAGTAATATCTTCTTTTAGATCAGCTTCAAATATAAAATCGTCATAATTATACTCAGTAACTATTTTAAGACGTAATTCTAAAGTTGGTAATACTCTTAATATATCACCAATTAATTCCATTTTTGAATATTTTTCCTTTGGTATGCCTAAGTCATCAAAAAATTCAGTTTCTTCAGTTTTTATTATAAAGTCAAGAGGAATTAACATTAAGTCATTATAATTAATAGTAGGTTCATTAATTGATAATAAACCTATTTTTGCTCCTTTTATTTCTTTATTAACTCCAGATTTTATATCAAATGTAGAATAATAATATTTCTCTTCAATATGATTAATTTTACCTCCTAAAACCTTAAGCTTTTTAATACACGCCGTAGTAGTTGAAAAATTTATTTTAATATCTTCTTCAGAATGCTGCTTAATTTCATTAATCTTATAATTATTCTTTATTTTATATTCACAGAAATTATCAAATATCATTTTCGTGTATTTTATTTTTAAACATAAACTTTTCCCTTTACATCAACTACTTTTCTTACTTCTTCTTCTATAAATTTTTTAGTATTATTCTCAATATTAAAATATTCTCCTACCGTGGTAGGAGCTCCTTCAAGACTAGTTAAATTATTATTAGAACAACTAAAATAGCCGTTTACCGTGGTAGGAGCTCCTTCAAGACTAGTTAACTTATTATTATAACAATAAAAATTTCCACTTACTATAGTAGGAGCCCCTTTAAGACTAGTTAACTTATTATAAGAACAATCAAAAAATCCACTTACTATAGTAGGAGCCCCTTTAAGACTAGTTAACTTATTATAAGAACAATCAAAATATCCAACTACTTCTTCTATACCTAATACTCTCAAATCATTTATTCCACTTATTCCAACATTACCTATTATTACTTTAATATTCTTAAAATCTTCTATATTATCTATAGTTATAATAATCGTTTTATCAATTGGTTTAGCAATAAATATTTGTTCTTTGGTATAGCCTTTATTTAGGTAAGGAAGTAACAGGTCATCCCAACGTTCTTTAAGTCTTCTAGGTATAAATATATCTTTAGTGCTAAGCTTAGGAGTTTCTTCTTCAGATATAAATTGTTCAAACAGTTTTATATGTTTCATTATTCTTCAGTTTTAGGTTCAATTTCAGTAGAAGTTTCTTCTGGTTTAATGTCTTCGCTAGGGGTTTCTAATAATTTTTTTTCTAGGTATTCTTTTTGAGTTTCATAGAATTGTTTAATAGTCGGCCAAGTTAGTGTTACTTCTTTATATAATTCTTCCATTTTTGGTCTAATACTTTTAATATCTGAATTATCATTTAATAATACATCTAGTAGAACTGTACGAAATTTAGTTAAACCATTATATGCAGTATCAAAATCTTTTTCATCTAATGTTAGAGATTCTGGATCTTTTTTAATATCAGTAGCCTCATTAAGAATTCCATTTTTAAATTCTTCGTAAAGTTTAAATTTTTTATTCATGATAAAGTATTTTATTTTTATTTATTTATTTAATCTATTGCAACTTTTAAATTAAAATCAAAATAATTAAATGTTGCATCAAATGTATTAAAAGTTGGAGTATTACTGCTATATGATAATTTTAGGCTTGACATTCCTTTTAATATAACTTTATTATATTCAATTTGGCTAATCGCTTTACCTTCACTATTTAACATTAATACTATAAATGGTGGAAAAACATCAAGCTCAGTATTATTAAAATCTAAATAATTTAATGCATTTTCAAGCATAATGAAATAATTTAAAAAAGCGTCCGTTAATTTAAAAGTTAATGTAAATTCTCTAGTAAATAAGTCTTGAATAGGTTTACTATTTTTCATTTCACGAGTCTTTCCTAATAGTAAAGTTTGAGAAGATGTTGTCATTGACCATCCTGGAAAATCAATTTGTTGTACTGTACTTGACATAAAATCAGATATTGTATCATAAGGTAATATTAAACTCTTATAATAATCTTTATATTTATTTTCAATTTCAGAATTAAAAAATTCTTTTGGAAATTGAAATACAAAACTACTTTGTCTATTATTTAATATCATTTATTAAAATGTTAAAATTGAAACTATATTATTTTTAATAGTTTGTGTTAAATACGATTTATCAATAGACGAAATTGAATCTAATAATGGCTGTTTATATCCGTCTTTATATAATTCAATATACGATTTTACAGTATTTAATAAGTCGAATGCATTAGATTGTCCAACTGTATTTAATACATATATTTTTGCCTCATCAATAACATTCTCTCTACGAATAATACCTTCATTTATAGATTCTTGAGGAGAATAATATTTTATATTAGTTTTAGTATATCCAATATTTCCATTTTCTAAATACCAATCTGAAACTAAAGTTCTATATAAAACTAATCCTAATGAATTTCTAGTATAAATTCTAGTTTCTCTAACTATTAAATCTGAATAATCAATCCCATTATAATATTTATAATATTCAATGATAGATAATTCCCCTTTTATAATAGTCCGTTTTTTATGAAACCCCATAATATCATAATCGAATAACTCCGGCGAATCATACTTACTATGTATTTTAAATTTAGAACTAATTACAGTCATTTACTTATATATTTTTTTAAATAATAACTTCATCTTTTACATCAACTATTTCTCTAACTTCTTCTTCTGTAAATTCTTTGTCATTACCACTAATCCAAAAATCATTTTTAACTATCATAGGTGCTCCATTTAAATTAGTTAAATAATTATCAGAACAATCAAAATCACCACCTACTATTTTTGGGCTTCCTTCTAAACTAGTTAGCTTATTTAAATAACATTTGAAATTTCCGAATACTTCTTCTATATTTAGCTCTCTTAAATCACTTATTCCTTTTATTCTAACATTACCTATTATAACTTTAATACTTTTAAAGTCTCCTATATTATCTTTAGTTATAAGCATATCTTTATTAAAAGGTTTAGCAATGAATATTTGTTCTTTAGTATAGCCTTTATTGAGGTAAGGAAGTAATAAGTCATCCCACCTTTCTTTTAGTCTTCTAGGTATAAATATATCTTTAGCTCTAATTTTAGGTTTATCTTCCTCAGATATAAACTGTTCAAATAGTTTAATAGGTTGCATTTTATAAGTTTTTAGGTCTTGATATTATTTGTTTTATTTGTATATTTACAGAAGATAGATTATTGTCCGAAATTCCAGTATCAAATTCTATATTATTTCTTGTAGAGAATCCTCCTCTAATTAGAGGTAATTCATTTTCTTCTATAATAATATCATTAAATTCGTCTAAACCTATATCAGTTATTGTACTTAATGTTAGATCTTTATTAATATATTGTAATTCATTCTTTTCACTTATAATATTTATATTAACACTATCTACATCATTAATATTTTCTATTAATTTAATTAGGTCAGACCGTGGAATCCGGTCTCTTCTCTTGCTATTAATAAAGTATTCTGCAATTTCCTTTAATATTTCATTTTTAATTTGCGGAGGCCCTCCTAATGCGTCATCATAAATAATAACTGATACATTTATTACATATCTGCTAACTATAGGATCAAGTATTTTAATATCACTTCCAATTAGTTTTGTACCAGATTTTTCTATATACTCTAATAATTTAGATTTTTGAAATTTGTTTAATGAAAAGCGTTCAACTGGGGTAGAGTAATAATCTTCACTTTTAGAAAATGTTTTTGTAATATTGGGTATTACAAAAAGATTAATTAATCTATCATTTTCAGGATCTAAAAATACTCTTATAATAGAAAAGAAATTCATTTTTCTAAGTAATATTTCATAGTTATCTGCATTTACTAGAGCGAAATTTTTGCTAGCTTTAGGAGCAATTAACCTAGTTAATGCTATAGGTTCAGGGTTAGCCCCAAACGTAGGAGGAGTTTTAACATTAATTGAAAAAACTTCATTTAAGTCTATTTCATTTCCAAATTGGTCAAATCCAGTATCTATAAATGTAAAAAATAGTCCCTTTGGATTTTGGGTTATATCAATATTTCCAGATCCACCCTCATTAACTAAATACTCAACCCTAATATCACTTCCTAGTGTAGGGATAGCCCCAAAATTTCCATTACCAAAAAATAGGTCTATTCCACTAGTCATACCTGTTTTAATTATATAAGTATTTGCATTTCTAGGCATATCATAAAAACTGTCATACTTATCCCATTTTTCGCCATTTATATAAACGTCTACATTAAATTGATCTACAAAAAAGTTCTTTGAATATTGGACAGCATAACTCTGTAATTGCTGTCCAGTTCCAGTAAATATTTGGGTTTCTATAAATCCCTGCTTTATAGTCATACTTTTACCATTATCTAGACCTGTTGTAGATACTTTTATTTCGTCAGTTGGAAATTCAAGTATATATGTTAAATTATTGTTTTGGCATTGCAATTTAGTATATTTAGGTATAATAACTATATTATTAGCAACTTGAGTTATAAAATCAGATTTAATATATAATGATATTTCGCCGCTCGCTGAAATAGACCTAGTAGGTGAATGCCCCGCTAAACTAGCTAATGAATAGATACTAGTTTCTCTAGACGCCTGAAAAATGTTTAATTCAGTAATACTATCAGATATATAATATAAAGCCAGCTGCATTAAATTTTCTGATACAAATATAATTTGACCAAATGGAGAAGCCACTGTGAAAATATTGCGTGACTGATTAAATTTATCTACTAAATAATCAACTGTGTCACGTAATAATTCAAATGTCTTTAACCGATGTAATCTAAATATCTTAAGTTCTGTAGTAGCCATTAATATTATTTATTTTCAAACTGTAACTTCACCTTTTACATCAATCACTTCTCTTACTTTTTCTGTAAATTTCCTTGTATTATTATTAATATAAAAATTTCCATTAACTATTTTAGGAGCTCCTTTAAGATTAGTTAGTTTATTATTATAACAATGAAAACTACCATTCACTATAGTAGGGCCTTCTTCTAGACTAGTTAGTTCATTATTAGAACAAAAGAAATTACCATTCACTATAGCAGGACCTCCTTTAAGACTAGTTAGTCTATTATAAGAACACTTAAAATATCCATTTACTTCTTCTATACCTAACTCCCTCAAATCAGTTATTCCAATTATTCTAATTATTCTAACATTACCAATTATAACTTTAATATTCTTAAAATCTTCCATATTATCTTTAGTTATAAGTAGCTCACTATCAATTGGTTTAACTATAAATATTTGGTCTTTGGTATACCCTTTATTAAGGTAATGGATAAGTAAGTCATCCCATCTTTCTTTAAGCCTCCTAGGTATAAATATATCTTTAGCACTAAGTTTAGGAGTTTCTTCCTCAAATATAAATTCTTCAAATAATTTAATATGCTTCATTATTTTTATTTATTTTTATTTAAAATAAAAAAGGCTGATGTAAATCAGCCTTTATATAAACAAAAATAGTTTTTTGTTAAACGTAAACTTCTCCTTTTACATCAATCACTTCTCTTACTTCTTCTTCTGTAAATTGCTTTGCATTATTATCAATATAAAAGTTTCCTTTAACTATTTTAGGAGCTCCTTCGAGGCTAGTTAATTCATTATAAGAACAATTAAAATATCCATTTATTTTAGTAGGACACCCCTTTAGACTAGTTAAATTATTTGAAAAACAATAGTAACCTCCAGTAACAACTGGACCATTTTCTAAACTAGTTAATCTATTATTAGAACAATCAAACTCTCCATTAACACGTTTTATATGACCATCAAAACTACTTATATTATTAGTATTACAAGAATAACCTCCTGTTATTTTTGGACTACCCTTTAAACTTGTTAAGTTATTATCAAAACAACTAAAAGTACCAATTATGCGTTCAATACCTAATTCTTCTAAATTAGATATACCCTGTACTGCAACATGGGCAGTTATAACATCTGTATTTTTATACTTATTAATATTTTTTTTAGTAATAACGATATGTTCTTTTGTATCTGGTCTATACGAACTTGGATAACTTATAGAGTCATTAACAAAGTCTTCAAATAATTTTACATATTTTTCCATTTTCTTATTATATTTTTTAATTATTTATATTGAAAAATTTCTAAAAATTTATAAAAATGATATATATATATATATATATATATATATATATATATCATTGATACTCAATTAAATAAAATTTAAAAATAATTTAATTAAATGAGTTTAATTTTAATAGATGGAGATATTTTAAATCCGTTATTAGATTCTTTTCTTAAAGTAAATTGAATAACTAAATTATCTAATTTTTGTATAGATATGTCTTTTAATAATGAATATCCTTCACTATTTCTAGTCTCGTCATCTATGAAATTAAAGGTAATTTCGTTTGATTCTTTTGTTCTTTGAATATAGAATTCAGTTTTATCAATTGTATATAGCCTAAGTATATTAGTTTCTAAATATGATTGTATATATTGGTCTAAATTTAATTTATTTAAATATTGAGAGTCGTCTATTAAAAATTCTTTAAATTTAGTATCTGCTCCATCATCAATTAAATATTTAAGTAATACATTTTTAATATTTATTAAACCGCTTATATTATCGGCGGTTTCTTTTATAACTATTTGATAGTTGTCTATATTTATATCTTTTAATTCAGAATTTCCAATATTAAATAATTCATAGTTATTAAGTTCTATAGCAAATGGTACATTTAATACTTTATTCATAAATGAATTATCTTCAGATACTCTAAAACTTCCCGCAACTGGAGTAGATTCAATTTTAGATATATTTTTTTGATGAAATCCCCAGTCCCAGTTAGATGAAAATATTTGTAAATCTTTTTGAGATATAGATACTTCATCTATTAATGGATAAACCAAATTTCCTTGGTCTAATAGCATTATATTATTTTCAATAACTTTTAAATAATTAAAATTCTTTATTATTCCAAAATCAGAATGACTATTATTTAAAACCAAATTTGCAAAATTAATTTTAATATTAGGGTCATCTTGCCATTTGAAGTCTAAATTATCTTTAAATTTCAAAATATCATTAAAAATAGGTTCATACCCACCATTATATCTAAATACTTCAACATTATTTTTAATTGGAAATTGATGATACTCGAATCCAATTAAATCACTAGTTTTTACAGCATCAGGCTTATTATCATCAGCTGAATATCCTAATAAAGTTTCTTTTTTAATTATACTTGAATTTAAAATTTCAATATAAAAATTATTTTTAGAACTATTTTTAGTAGGGTTACTCTCATCTATATTACTAGTGGAATTTACAGTATGATATTCGATAATTGGTTGATACCTATTAATATAGTCTTTTATTTTTGCAAATGATAATTTTTTAAATAATGACTCATAATATTGTAATCCTCCATTTTTTTGTTTAAATATTACATTATCTTGAACATAATATAGTGGTAATAGTGACGGTAATATATGACTAATTTGTTCTAGTATTAATCGCTCATTACGACCTGATTCAATGATAGTTTGCATTATAATTCCACTTGGAGAAACTCCAGATATTGGACTTATACTATATGTAGTTCCAGCCGGAAATCCTGTAGGGTTAGGATAAGAACTAGGAGCCCCCTCTATTGAATTAAATCTAATAATATCAAACTCAGTTGATGTAGTATTATTTCTAAATATTAAAGTACCATATGGCTCATACACGCTTGGGTATGGACTACCATCATAGTTATCAGAATCAACTTGAAAAGTTTTTAAAAATGAATGTATTTCATCAACTGGATTAGAGTCGTATGTACTAATATTAGGATTAGCTATTTTAGTGTATTGTCTTAATGTTGTATTATTAATGGCACTTATATCAATAGTATTATTACTATCTAGCCCTACATAAAAAGATAATTTAATATTAGAATATCTATGATTAGAAACAGGAGAAGATATAGACGGGTATATACCATATCCATTAGATAAATCAGGCAAAATACTTTTCTTATGTTTTAAACTATATAATAAGTTATATGAAAAATCACTTATATTATTAGTAAAATTAATTCTATAGTCACCGTCCGTATTATTATCGAAATACCCTACACTAACTTCAATTAAGAATAGAATAAATTTATAGTCTTCGTGTTCAATAAATCTAAATCGTATAGGAGGTTGTTTGTTATCATTAATATCTTCTTTTATAGGTTTTAATAAAACTGAAAACTTATATCCATCATACTTTTTAGAACCAGTTTTATATATAGGTTTTTTATCTTCACCTACTATATCTTTATTTAAAACTTCTTTAAATATAAGTTTAGTTCCTTTGAAAAATGTTTCACATAGATTTTTATCGTTATTGTATTTTATAAATGAGTATCTAGATTGCAGATTATCTAATTCTTCCCCATCTAATTCATTTTTAAAATTAAAATAGTCAATGAAATAATCTGAATTAGTAAGGCATTCGTTTAAATCAAATTCAGTATTAAAATATGAATAATTCTTTTTTAGAATATCTTTGTCTTTTATAAAATCATAAGACGCTTCTAGATATGGCCATTCGTGTGTAAAATTTTCAGGATTTTGTGTAGTGTCATTATGATTTGAGCTAAAATTATTAATACCAAATTGAACATTGGTGTTTAATCTATACTCATTATCTCTAATATCTTTGCCACCCTTATATCCCCATTTAGCTATATATGGTAATAATTTGCTAGTTAACGCAAAATCCTTTACGTAATTCTCTTTATAATAATCGTATTCAGTATTTATTGCTCCATTAATAAATCGATCACGCCTTTCCCATAACTCAGTTTCCTCACTAGGCTTAGCTAAAACTGGATCTTTTAATATAGAAAATCCAATGAATGCTTTTAATTCGTTATCCTCATCATCTGTCAAATCATCGTTATATATGACAATAGGACTTCCAGTATTAATAGTATAACTATTAATACTAGATATTCCAGTAAATATATCATCTATTGCATAAATAACGCTATTATACGAGATTGTTCCAGTTCCTTTAACTTTATAAACTATTCCAGCTTCAATTAAATCTTTTTTCTCAGGAATAAAATAATATTTGTAATACTCCCATAAAGGCGACTTATTATAATTGCTTGAATAAAAATCATAATTAAAATCCTTTATTGGAAATATTGATAATAATCCAAATTTTGAATTAAACCTATTTTTTATGATAAATTGATTTGTTTTAACACTTGGTTTTTCTTTATCTTTTAATGTTAAAACTATATTACTAAAATATTTAGAAAAATTTTCTACTCTTAATTCTTCAGTATCAGTATTAACCTCATTTATTGTATCAATATAATATGATACCCCTTCAATATATGAATAACCATTCTGGGTTCTTACACAAATATCATTTATATTTTGTAATATTTTATCTTTATATTTAGAATCTAGTACTAATCTATTTTCGCTAAGTGTATTTCCGCCTTGTAATAAAATATCAGTATTTTGCAATTGCGTTCCAGAATATCCATTAATTTCTATAGATGAATAATTAGTATTATAAGGAACATATTTAAATTGTATAGTATCATTAAAATTTCCTGCAGTTCTTAACTTTAAAATAATAGTATCGTTTTGAGAAAATACTTCAAAATTTCTATGGTTAACCCCTTTAAATAATTCATATATCGCTGCTGTAATAACAGAGAAATTATTTTGTGTAGTTTTAGCACTGAAATAATACACATCTTCTGTATCAGAATAATTAATATAGAAATCACCTGGTGAATTTATTGGAATAAAATTAGGAACAACTTCATTATTAATCGTATGGTCTAATGCAACAAACTCATCATATTTATTACCATCAATATCTAGTTTAGAACCAAATGCAGAGTATATAATTATTTTGTCTAAATGTTCAAATTCTCCTTTAATTTTAATATATGCATTAGAATATCCCTTTTCAGTTGGAACAGAACCAGAGTCTTTAATAAAATCATCCTTAGTACCAAAAAGATTTCCAAGATTAATTTTAGTATTGCTTAATGTAATTCTATTTTTAGTTTCATCAATCGCGTCAGTCGTATGAGGTAAATATAAATTTCCAAGTTTATCTTCTATATAATTAAAATATAATTTGTCTTTATCAAGTTCTTTATTAAAAAGTAAATTAGATTCGTTTTTATAAAAAATATTAACACCATTAGTGTTTCCTATATTTTCAACAACATCATCTATTTCAGTCCATTTCTTTTTTAAATAAAAAGGAGTATTATTATACTCTCCATTTAATCTATATTGTGAGTCTATATCTAATGTAAATTTACCTAAATCTATTTTATTAATATATAAACCAATATACCTATTCATATCGTATTTTTCAACTTCATCAGTTTCATCAAATAAAAATTCAAGGTTTAATATATTTGGAAATATAATATTATTACGATGATACCCTGTTGTAATATAGTCTTCAACTTTTTTTAGGGGGTATTCTGTCTTGAAAAAGCTATTTAAAAATTCTCCTTTACTTGTAAACATGCCAGACTGAACGGATATACCATTCCATGTGGATAATAAATCTTCTTCGAAATTAATTGTTAATGGGCTAGACGGAAATAATGGGTCTGATATGTATTTTTTTATATATTTCCCAATTTTTGTATTTTCAGTTAAATCAAACGTTTTTATAATTGACGCATTTTTAAATAAGTCATAAATATAATCTTTTTGAATAAATGGAAATTTTTGTTTTGATTCATCTATTTTATAATTCATAGGGTCTTTAATCCTAAAAATAACAAAATATTCAGGTAATATATCTTTTAAATATAATGGCGCGAAATATGAAAGTTTTTCGTCTCTAGTTTTAGAAGTTAAATAGTTAACTCCAGCATAATATAAAGAAAAATCATATTGGTCTTCATATTTTAAAGAAGGTTTTGTTGGATCGACTTCAGTTTTTAAATCAAAAACTATATTAGATGGAGTTTTTCCATTCTTAAAAAATTTTTTAATATTTATAGTATGCGCATAATTTATATCAATAGGAATACTTTTATATTCTTCCTTTGATAGTTCTTCGTTTGCATCAATAGAATTTAAAAATAAATTATTATCAGATGAGACTGTTAGCTTAACATTTCCGGTTAATAGAGGAGAGGTTCTTACAAGACTAAAACTAGTGTGCTCATCTAATAATTTTTTATAAGTTGGGTTAGATGCCACTAGTAAATGTTATTTTTCTAAGTAAAGTTCCTGTTGCTGGAATATCAATTGGAGTTAATATTGAAATATCTTTATTATATTTACATTTAATATCAATATCAAAACTAAAAGTATTTTGGTCTTTTAAATAAATATCAAGGCCTATAGTTTTTCTATATTCAATATTTGTAATATTTCCAGATAGTCTATATCCTCCAACATATTCTAATTTATCAGAACACCTGAATTGATAAACAATTGGTATATTAATAGCATTATCTGTTCCAGATTCAACTACTCTTCTTGCAATAGACAAGTTATTTCCCTCTATTGATATATCTTCATACTTAGATGGCGCCATAAATAAATAAGAACCGCATGTGAATTTACCAACTAAATACTCGTCATTAGGAGAAAATCCTAATTTAGCAGGATACATTGCAAAAGTAGTATTATTTGCCTCACTTGCATTATCTGGGCCAAGTGTGTCATAATACTCTAATTGTTGTTCAGAGCTACCCCCAAAATATCCAGACGAATCACTTATTGATGTATCAAAATTATACGCATGAGAAATCGGAATATATTTTTGAGTAGCATTTCCAGTAGTTGTATTATAATCAGTAAATACTGGTCTCATAAAATCATTCTTATCATCTGACCAATAAAAATTAGTATCTAAATTAGGCAAATCTGGATGGTCTTTATGTATAGAAAACTCTGTTAAATACCCTTGTCCAAGTGGGGTATTAACATTATTAATACCATTCCATATATTTGCATTAGTCATACTTCCAGTAAGAGGAAGGGCCGGGTTAAATGGTAAATAATGTACGCCGTCTAACGGTATTTTATGATTAGCATTAGCTGGATCAGACACCCCCTCATAGTTATATAGTGTATTGAATGGAGTTGAGGGTACAGTGTATAGATTATTATTTAATCCATAGCTTTTATATCTAGTATAAATAAATTGGCTCTTAGCGTGGTTAGACTGGTATGGCGCTTTAAACTTAAATCCATCCTTTGTAGTTCCATCAGATAGAGTTAGGACCGATAATGTAGTTAAATGATATTTACGTATACCAGTGTAATCTGGAGTAAGGTCATCACTAACTTGTTCGTCTATACCTCCAGTAACTCGGCTTATTAATTCTAATGGAGTACTTGAACTATTAGATATACTTATAATATATGTTTTAGTAATAATTTTACCGTGTTTATAGGTAGTAGTATTATCTATAGTTTGAGCAATTAAGTCCTTATAGAATCCTGCAAATAGACTAATAGTTTGTCCATTTTTAACTTCTATTATATTTCCAACTTCATCGGTTATTGTTACTTTAATAACTCCTTTATCTTTTTTAAGAGAAGTTTCTAATGCACTAATTCGGTCTTGCATTTCTTTAAGCTTATCATACAGATTAATTACTATATTTTGATTAGTAGTAAATCCACTTGCTATATCTTCAGTCCTATGTGAATAATATTTATCTCCAGTTGTAAACGCGTTTAATACGTGAATATCTAAACTTCTCGCATTTAGTTCTTCTTGAAATTTAATTTGTATATCTTCAGCTTGAATATCTTTGCTAAGAACTGACGATTCTATTGTATTTTCTAAATCATCAGGAAAAGGTATATTAACAGTATTAGACCAGTCAGATTCAATTGGATTAATTGGATAACCTGCTTCTGAAATAGACTTTATTCTTATTTCAACTGATTCGCCTTTCGTAATTGGAATATCTAATTGGTTTATATTAACTGCCTGAGGGTCATCTACTTTTTCAGAAGACCATTCGTATTTACCAGTATTTTGATTAAATTCTTTTGCTCTTATTTTGGTAGTATATTCGTTCCAATTAGAAAAAAAACCAGTTCGTTCAGCCCCATCAGTATCAATAAACTTAAGTTGGTCAACGTTATTAGCTGTACCTTTTTTACTTATATATCTATATGATATTTTAAATTGTATAATTTCCTGTTTACCAACTTCAGTTTCTTTAGATCCTGGAATATTCCAAAACCCTCTAACTCTATATTTAGGGTCAGTCTGAAAGGTTGGAGCATTTTTAAGGTCTAATGTAATTTCTTTAACTAGAGTTGATACTTGTGTAAATAAATTAGTTTTTTTAGTATTTAAATTAGTAATTGTATTTCTAATGTTTTGACGTTCCGACTCATTAGTTATTTCAGCAGTATTTAATTTAGCTTTATTAGTTTCAATTGTTTTATTTAATTCATTAATTTCGTTTTGTAATCTTTCTTTATTTGCGATTTTAGTTTTAAGTTGGTCATTATCTTTATTTTCTTTTAAATGGTTATTAATTTGTACAACTTTAAAATTATTCAAGTCTAATGCTGTAGAATCCGGAATTACCCCTAATATAGACGGAATATTTCTGTCTTTTGCAAAATTTATAAACAATAATCCAAAGTCATCCACGAAATTATTATAATATGTATCTAACTTAGTAATACTGCCGTCGCTTAATGTAATAGATAAATCGTTAGAGTGAAATGCTATACCTTTTGAATATTTATCAATTGTTAATTTTTGAGTTCTAGAAATTGGTTTAATAAAAATTATTTGTCTTTCGTTATACCCAATATTAATTTGTAATTCTGGTATTCTTAAAATTACAGATTTAATAGTAAATACGTCTACTCCAATACTTGGAGTTTCTTTACCAAATACTCTAGTTAAAATAACAGTATTATCATCCTTATTAATTGAATTAACTTTATATTCGGTCCCATTTGACGTAATTAATATATCGTCTACTTTTAAAGTTTTAGTATTTTCTTTCCCGTCTAATATATCCGTGTAAGTTAACTTATCTAACTTATATTTAATACGAGTAACTGTACTAGTAGTTCCGTCAGCATTTGTTGTTATAATTTCTTCCTGAAATTTCTTTAATACACTAAAATTACCACGTATTCTATTTATAGCAATTGATAAATCTACAGTCTCATCATCTGTAAAGAACTTTATATTTTGGCCATTTAAGTCATTTAATAATTGGTTCAACTCAATATCAGTTTTACCTTTTAATTGAGTATCAAAATATTCTGAATCTGTTGTAGTATCTATTTTTACAATTATCCGTTTAACTGCAAAAGAATCAATTTCATTTATACTAGAACTTATATATTGGCTTATATCTAACGTAATAAATAATAGAGGATTTAAAAAAGATTCAAAAAACCAATTATTCTTAATTCTAAAATCAGTTGGTATACTGAAAGTTGAATCTTGTAATTTTTCTAAGTCTTTAATAACTTGATTTACTGAGTCGACTTTAAATTTTCTTACAGTTCCATCTTGAAACTGCAGTCCTATTGAGTTATCATTAATATTAATTAACTCTTCAATTTTATTATTTAAATTAGACACTTGATCTTTTAAATAACCAAATGACGGTATATCTAAGGTTGCTGTAGTTCCATCATCTTTAGTATAATCAACTGACACAGTTTCATTGCTAGATATTAATGACGAATTTAATTTTTGAAAAAAACTAATAATATTTTTTTGTAATATTGCTAATTGTTTTAATGATTCTGATATTGAATTTTTTCCATCCATTAAAAATTTTTAATTATTTTTTTAAACATAAACTTCTCATTTAACTATCTAAGTGTTCCTTCTAAACTTAGGAGTAAATGTTTCTTCTTCAGATATAAATTGTTCAAATAATTTATAAGTTGCATATTTATTATTTATTATCGTCCTCTTAAATACTGATTATCTAATATACCCAGGTATATCAATTAATAAGTTATTATTAGTAGTATTAGTCGGCGCAGTGTTTATATTTGTTATATTATTGGTATTAGTTAATGATGTTATTTGGTCTTCTAATTCTATTATTTTAGTTTCTATAGTACTTTGTTTTTGAGTAAATTCATTTGAATTTTTAATATGGTCTTCAACTATACTAACGTTTGATACAGAATACCATCGTCCATGATAAATTATTGTTTCAGAATTGTCTTTTGAAATTGAAGTAATATAAAATGTATTATTAGAAGAATTTAAAATTTTTGTTGAATTATCACTTGTTATTTTAAATATAATTTCTCCTTGACTTAAATTTTCTTTAGTTGAATCATTAATATTGGTAAATCTAAGTTTATTTTCAGTTGAATCAATAAATACTAAGTTTATAGTATTACCTAATGCTAAATTAGAAGGTATTTGTTTATTATTCTTTTTCTTATATATTTTAAATTTTATAACATTATCAAATGGATTTATAATCATCCATAGATTACCTTGTCCAAATGCAATTGTATTATTTTCATCTTTCTCCATTATTAATAAATTCTCAGTAGCAACTGTAATATTATTATAATTAAAAAATAATGGCACAAATACATTTTGAGTTATAATTTCTGGAGCTGTTGAAGACCCTGTATTTTGTGTAGTTCTAATACTAGATTGTCCGTTAGTATTAAATGCAGTTTCAGTTTTACTAGGTTCTATAAATAATAAAGTTGACTCAAATTCTTTTTGAATAATTTTATTATATATTTTGTGACTTCTAGGAGCATCAGTTAATTCTATTTTTAGAATATTTCTACCCCATTTTTTAACGTCAAATGAACTATATGACGCGCTTCGTATAATCTGTTCGCCATTCTTTTGGTTAACTAATCTTAATAAATAATCAATAGAGAAGCTTAGTGCGGTATTTCCGTATTTTAATATAGGCCTAAAAACTTGAGGTTCATCAAATTTATTTTCCTGAATAAACATCTGTTTAGCAGTATTAATAAATGCACTGCCAACTTGTTCAAATATTGATAGCTGATGTAGTACTATCCAGTTATTGCCAGAGGTTTCTTGATTTAATTTAGAAATAAAATCTTCTACGAATTGATCATTATATTCAGCAAAAAACTCTATATAATCACCACCAGAAGAATCTTGTATAACAGCATTTAAATTATCAAATTGATCACTCTGTGTTATTTTAGTTTCTATATGGTCGTCTATTTTGAATATTTCATATACAGTTTGGTCAGTTGTCTGTTCAATAATTTCTCCTATTATATCTAGAGTAATTATAATATTTGAATCTTTAATAAATCCTTTAAACCCAGATGTATTATTAGGAGTAATTTTAGCAGCAAAGGTTAAAGATTTAGTTAATGAGCTATAATAGTCATCATTAATTAGTTTAATAGCTGGTATTTTAATTTCTATATATTTGTCGAATATAACATCAGTTAAAAATATAGGTTTAGAATTAAAAATAATTAAATCATTAAATGTTTGTGGATATACTATAATGTTTGAAAATATATTAGGAGTTCCATCATTTTCAGTATTTCTTACGCCTAAAACTATTCCTTTATATGTATCTAAATTAAACCCACTCGCAAAATGATACCGTATTTTATCAACTGGAACAGTATATCCATTGATTTCTGAATACTCTAAATTCGTATCATAGTCTAAATAATTTGGTACCTTTTCTAAATCTAAATAAGCTTGCTGATTATTTCCAAGATGGACTGACGTAATATCTTGTATATTATTACTTGTAACAGAAGAGTCATTAAATATCTGATTAATTCCTAAATACTTATTCTTTAATACTATAAAACTATCAGATATTTCATCTGGATTTAAATTTGATGTATATATATATTCTACTAACAAAAAGGGGGATAGCCTAACTAATCTAGATTTTGCCATTAAATATTACTATACTTTTTGTTATTTATTTTATTTTTCTTAAAAATGTAAATCCTACCATTTGATTTGTTGAACCTTCGATTAATATTATATTTTTTTGGTTAAACCAAAGTCCTCCTGCTATACTAATTATATTGGATTTATCTAAATTAAGTACTTTCTTGTACCCCACCCCTAATAATATAGAAAATTTCTTATTATCCTCTTGGCTAAACCGTTTTTTAGGAATTGAATTAATTTTAATATCATCTACTTTTAAATATTCAGGCCCTTTTAAATAATATTTCCATATACCGTCATCTTGCTCTGTTAATACAATATCTAAATTAAACTTATTAAATACCCATTTACCTATTACACTATCAATCTTTATATTTTTATCAGCCCCAATAAAAATATAAGTTTTTCCATGATATTCTATAAACCAGTCATTATTAAATTCATTTGATGGATATTTTGACACAAAATCAATTACTGAGCTACTCGAATCACTCTTTATATTTACCTTAATATTTTTATCAATTTCATTTTTAAATGTTACTGCCGCATTAGAAATCATTAATAGTTTTTCATCATTCTTTTTTATTATTTTATAGAGGTCTTCGTTTTGATTTTTAAGTTTATTCTTTAAATCTTTTTCAGTATTATATGAATCAACTAATTTTCTATATGACCCATCTTGTTCTTTAACTAAAGTGTCAAGCGATAATATTTTTTTTATTAAAATATCATTTTCATCTTTCATATTAGTATTGTCACATCCTTTTACTAAAAGAAAAAATGCTAATCCTAATATTATTATGATATAAAAAGTCTCTCTGTTAAATATTTTCATTTTTATTAATTTTTAGTTCAACTATTTTTTTGTATAACTCGTAAATATTTTCAACTGGAAATTTAGAATTTAAAGTATTATCATTTTTAATAACCTCTAATAATTCTTTTTCTTTTGTTCTATTATAGTCTAAATCTTTTAGAATACTCTCTCGTTCATTTGATAAAAGTTGTAATCTGTTTTCAACATCGTTAATGTCGTCATATATTTTATTATATTCATTTATAATTTCAAGAATTTGCTCAACTATTTTTTCCATTTAAATATTTTATTTTTATTTATTTTCACCAAATAAATTACATAGTTCAAACACTAATGCAACTAAATTTACAGCTTTATCCATTACAAAACTTCTTTTATATTGGTATTCTGCAACTTTAATAAGTACTTTATTTATAAGAATACCTTTACTTGGATATTCTTTTATTATAAAATCTATAAATTGATTACCTAATTTTTCTAAGCATGCGTCACTATTTTTTGAATATTTACTAATTATAAATTGATAATTTTTTATAGTATCATTATTACTAAAAAGTATTAACTTATATAATTCGACATATTGTTCGTCTATTTCATTACTTGTTATTAATGATAATAAATCAGTGGAGCCACTATTTTTAAGTTCTTGTATTTTATTTAAAGTTCGTCTAAAGTCTGGAAAATTAGTTTCAATTAAATGATTTAGGGTAATACTATCATACTTTATATTAAATTTAGATAAAATTATTTTCAAAGTTGATACCCATTTATCTTTTAATTCATTTTTTTCATTATTATCAATTGAATCAAAATTAATTGGGGTTAACCTACTTTTTATTTCAGCGGGTATTTTATTAATATTATTACATGTTGCGATGAACCGAGTATATTTACTATATGTTTCAATAGTCGCTCTTAAACTTGCAAAAAAATTAGCACTTCCATACTCAGCTTCATCTAAAATAACAACTTTTATATCTGACTTTTGATCAATGCTTCTATTTTTACAAAAATCTATTATTTTTGTTCTTACTGTTTCAACAGACGACTCGTCTGAAATATTTAAATATAAATTATCATAATTAGACGCTAATATTTTAGACACGCTAGATTTGCCTGTACCAGGACCGCCATATAATAATATATTTTGATTTAATTCTTGGTCTAAACTTGATATTATATTTTTAACCCTAGTTGGAAGTATTAATTGAGATATTTGTTTAGGCCTAAGTTTTTCTGTTAATAGTTCTTTTATTATCATGTTTTTTTTAATTTGTGGGATTTCTCTAAGACACTATATAAGTTTTTGTTTACAAATCTTTATAATTTTTTCATTCATAGTATTGATTTTATTATAGTTTAAACATATATATATATATATATATATATAATAGTTATAAAACATTAAAACGATTTTATAACAACAAATATATGTTATTTAAGTATTTCATCTGTTGAATATCCTGTTAATAATAAGCTTTTTATTTCCAACCCAATCATTCGTAAAAAAATTAAAAATGCTCTCATATTAGGCTTTCCTTGTTTTACAGTCTTCCAGTAATTGTTAAAAATGTATTTCAATGTAATAAACATATTTTTAATTTTTTAGTTAAACACAAAGTTTATACCAAACTGTTAGGTGCATTTTTGTTTTCAATTTTTTTTGCCAACGCTCTTAAAAAGTTCGTTATACTTTGAAACCGTTACTTCTTCACAATCCTTTGGTATTTTAACATTCCATTTTTCATCAACGATAAAGCCGAAATATTCCTTATTGTTTTGAGCAAATCCAATCGTTTTAAATGGCGCACCATCAAATCCTATACATTGGTTTAATTCATCAATAGTAACTCTCATCGTAGCATCTAATTTGGCTTGTATTTCCTTCCCTGCTTTTGTATTCATTCTTGGTAGCCACTCGTTACCATTTACTTTTTTGAATACTTTCTCATCGGGTTTATCCTTAAATATTAAGGATGAAAAACCCCCCCACACAAGCCAATAGCCACCTCGCCATTGATCAAAACCGATTTCTTTTGCAATGGCTTTATCTGCTTTTAATACTGCATCCGCTTTTTCGGATATTACTTGGAATTTATTCCCTGTTTCTGATGTTTTTTTTGTTATAAAGTGCATATCATTTATTTTAAATTGTTATATAGTCGTGTTCCAATCAAACATTCGTGGTAAATTGAACGAGAGAAAAGAAAACAGTTTTGACACCCCGCTTAATGATTTAATTATCCAAATCTAATTCTTCCATTAGGGTATTTAATCCAAAACTTTTTTATTTCTTCAATGACGGCATCTTTTCCTATTTCAGACAGTGAGTATACCAAAAATATGTCATTATTTCTTTTCTCAAAGAAATCCAATGTTTCTTCTAAAGATAACAACTCATCATCTGGATATTTTCCTATTCTAAATATATCATGTATTCCATCAATGCCTTTGTAAAAACTATTATTTTTTTCACAATATTCTAACCTTAAAACATCTTGTGAATGATGTAGAGTAGCCAATTTACAAAGCCGTTTTTCAACTCTGCTATAAATTCTTTTTAATACAGATAAACAATATTTAGAATTTTCTATTGTTTTGTCATCAAATAAGAATTTCTCATCTTCTAATAATTTATTGTCAATGTGTCTTTCGTAATAACCCATTTTTTTACTTAAATGTATTAAATACTTTTCTCTTACTTCTTCATAAGAGGGTTGAATTTCTAATTTATTTGAAAACCAAGTATGACATCCCATATTTTTAATCGTTTAATTATTTCCTTTCCTAAAAATGTTTTATTTTTTCTTCTGCTCCGAATGAATTGTAGTGGAAGCTCCTGCTGCTAACAAAGGATATAAGAAAGTAATTTTTTCTTGTCTATTTTTAATGGTAAAAAATTCCATTCTCATATCCTCATCGTTATATTTAATACAAAAATAATAAAAAGTTTTGATATATTATAGAGCTTAGTACTTTATTTTTGTATTAAATATAACGAGTAAATATAATTAATTGATAATCAATCTACTAAATTATTAAATTTATTGAGTATATAGTTTTAAATAAATAAATAACATAATATGAAATATTTTTATTCTTATATTGAATTTATTAATGAAAGTTTAAGCAGTGATACTTTAAAATTTGAAAAAAAATATAGTATTAAACTTGATAAAACTATTGCATTAGAATATTTAGACGTTTTAAATAAAATATTTAATTTATTTGATTTAGCATATATTAATTCTATATTTTCTAAAATTACATTTTTAAATTTAGGAGCCATCCACGGCGAATACGACCCATATAGTAAAGCCTTAATTATTAATCCAAAAATTTTTAAATATAAAAAGCATTATGGTACTAAAGATAATAAATATCCGTCGTATATTCACACTATAATACATGAGATCGGCCACGCGATTGATAATTATAAATTGTCGTTATCACCAGATTGGCTAGCTATTTCAGATTGGAAAAAGCATTCAATAGAAAATCAAGTTCCAAATGAGTATTTAAGATACACTGAAAAACGAATTGGTAGAACAACTGATAACTTAAAATTAGATACGTCAGACTGGATTTATAAAAAAAATTCTAGCTTTGCTAGAGAATATAGCAAAAAAAGTCCAATGGAAGATTTTGCTGATTCGTTTAGTTTTGTAATACTCGGGTTTGATGATAAATTCAAAGGTGATACTGGCCAACTAAAATTAAAATATATAAAAAATATTTTAAAAGATAAAGTTAAAAAAGAAAATTTAAAGGAGCTTTAATTCAAATAAATTAATATTGAAATGTTTTTAGTATGATAAAGCTCGCAATTTTCTAATTTAATTAGTAAAGTTTCCATTATTTTTATTTTTAGTTAAATTTATAAATTTAATTAAAAAAGAATGTAGGATTACTCCATTAATGCAGACGGCATACTGCGATTTTTATTTTATAACTCAACCAATATAGTTATTCGCGCCGTGTTTATTTTTATAATTAATTTCTTGTTAATTCAAAAATACATTCTTTTTATTTAAAAATTACGCCAGATACCCATATTAATATAAACTCTAACCACTATAATCTACTACGGTAGAGATGTTTGCAAGTTGTCTCATATAGAACTGAACCTATCAGTTTTGATAAAGCTATTATTTAAGATAATAAACTTATTGCAATCATTATTAATGGGGTTTCAAATAACTACATGTTTAATAGTGTAAAAATAATAAATTCTAGCGATATAAAAAATAGTTTTTATAACTATTTGACAATTAGTAAATTAAAATTTAGAGGATTGGCTTTCTTGGTATATTGTTATTAATAGTGTTATAACTTGGCATTTTTGAACATCGTCTAAATTAGAATTAATAATGAACAATTCAATATCATTTAGTTTATTTTCAGAAAAATTTGTATTTTTCTTGAAATTATTAAATAGTTTTTTCCATTCCATTGTATTACATAGTTTTATTGATTTCTAAGGTCTACTTCTATTTCTTTTCCTATTTTCTTTAATTTTTCAATTCCATTTTTATTATCAGTTGCTAAAATATCTTTCATTATAGAATTAAAGTCTTGCGCTTTTAGATGAGACAAATATGCTATTATATTATTTCTATATTTTTCATATCCTGAATCATAAATTGCAGTATTTAGTTTTTCCCAATAGGCTGGACCAATTCGTAATGCCATATTTTCTTGGCTTAACGAATCAGTTTTATCTATTACATATTTATTCTCTTCTGGAGATAGCTGGGTGTGCTGAGTTAACACTTCAACTACGCCTTTAACTAATTCATGTACCAAAAAAGGAAATGATGTTGCCATTGATTCCACTTTAGGAGTATCTCCGGATAAATCTATTTTAACTTTACCTACTCCAGCTTTCTGGCCAGCTTGCTTTATAATTTCATCAGGAGTTATCCAATACCCATATTCAGTTAATATATTTAAAATAGTATACATATCAGTTAACCCAGGGTGTATCTTTTCGAGGTCATCTTGTATTAAATAATATGCATATTGTGTTTTTACGGCTGCTCCTTGAATTAACCCATTAATAAATTTACGTTTTTCAACTTCTAAATTTAATTCCTCTAAATTTTTTAATTTTTTAGGGTCTACTGGAATATCAGATATATCTATATTGCCACCGCCTTCGCTTAAATTTGCATTTAATATTAAGTCATCGTCAGACAAATTAAATTCTTTTTTAACAAGGTCAACTGCCAATTTTTCTAATTTTTTAGAATTATTAGCTTCTATTTTTAATATAGTATTATATACATTAACTAATATTGGATGTACGTCTCTAATATTAATAACTTCAGTTTTAATATTTAAATATTTTTTTAGTCTATCAATTACATCTTTAAATCTTTTAGATGCTATTAATTGGTCAAATGTATCATTATTTTCAGGGTTAGGATATGCTGGATTTTTAGCAAGAGGGTGTTCGCCTTTATTAAAAGACTTCTCTATTCCAGATTCCATACGATTTTGGTCATCGTATGATATTGGAGCTTCTGTAATAAATTCTTCAAATAATTTTGTATATTTATTTACACATTTCATAGTGTAGTATTATTTTATTTTTTTAGATTTAGTATTAGTTCCTTGACTATAAGATCCGCCTATAAGTTTTTGCTTAATTTGATCAATTAATACTGTATATTTTTTATTAGTAATAACTCCTAAATTTTCTATCACTGAAATTAAATATTCCATATTTATATATCCTAATATAAATGTATGAAGCCCACTATATATGCTATATATTATACTATTATTTTTTTCATACTGTAATTTTAAGCTCTGTACTACAAAGACCACACATATCCATACGAATACCTTTAATCCAAATCTAGAAAATTTCCTTGATTCAATTTTGTGTCCTTTAATCTTCGATGCTACAATTCCAGTTATTAATTCTAATATTAATAGGATAAAAAATGCAGCGAACGTTATTATATATAAACCTAAAAATTTTTCTGAAAAATATTGTAAACTCGTAACAATTATACTAAATGGTATAGTAAACCATAAAAACTTAGTATGAATTAAAGACTGGCTAAAGTCTATATAATCATTAAACCCAAAATTTATGACTAATGAATCAAATAACTTTCTCATAAAAAACTCACATTTTTATTTATTTATATAAGTTTCTTGTGTATTAATTCATAAGGACTCTATGTAATTCTTAACTTCTTCAATTTGTTCCAGTTGTATATCAGGAAAAATAATATTTAAATTTAAAATATACGAGGTCAATACTCCTGAGATATTAATTCCTTTATATGGAATAGTAATAGATTTCTTTTCTAGCTTTGGTTTTATATTTAAATTATAAGTTGATCCTTCGATAGTTTCAATTTGTTTAATACATCCAAACCATGCATCAGTTAATGTTAAATTAATAAGTTGGGTAATATTAAAATTATTATCAAATTCTATAGTATTTGGTATTTCACTTATTACATTAATAAATAAATTTCCGATATAATATTTATTATTTTCTAGGTATTCATTTCCTTGATTTTGTATTTTAATTTTAAAAGTTAAATATTTTTTGTCTTTATTTTTAAATATAGAATAATTAAAAGGTTTATGACGTATATTTAAATTTATTTTAATTCGTTCTTTTATTGTATTATGACCATCATTACATGTATTACATTTACTTTTTATTTTTCCAGCTCCGTTGCAGTTAGAACATGGTTCAACATTTGCACCATATAAATAATACTCTGGATTTTTATCCATTTTATATCCTTTCCCACTACATTCCGTACATATATTGTATGATTTAGTTTTACAATTTACACAAAGTTGTATTTGGTCATAATTTAAATAATAGTCTATACCATTTAATAAATCCTTAAAAATAACGGTAATTTCCTTATTAATATCTAAATTTAATTTAGACTTAAATGACGATGTATAAAAACTAGTATTAAAACTGCCAAAATCTGAAAAATCAAATTTTTGATGGTGGTTCCAATTAAATCTATTATTGCTAGTATTAATATTTAATTTATAATCGTAATTACGTCTTTTTTGTATATCTGATAAAGTAGAGTACGCTTCATTTATAGTTTTCATTTTTTCTTCAGACTCTTTATTATTTGGGTTTCTGTCTGGATGCAACTCCATTGCTAATTTTTTATACGCTCTTTTTATATCTTCTATTGATGCATTTGTAGAAATACCAAGGGTATTATAAAAATTTTTCATTTTATTTTTTATTTTTAAAATAAAAAGGCCTATTGATGAATCGATAGGCCTTTTTCAAATTATTTAATGTGATTTATAAAACATTGAATAATTTAGTAAAGTGATCTTTAAATGAATTTTTAAGTTTAGTATAATTATTAGAAGACTTAATAGTATTGCAGTCGGCCTTTTCAATAATCTTAAGTAAAACTGATGCAAATTCGTCATCACTTAATATTTTAAAAAACTTTATTAAGTTGTCAATCTGTGTATCAGTTAAGTTTTCAATTTTAATATCTTCTTTTATTTTAAATAAAAGTTCACTTATTTTATCCCTAGACGACCCCTTAATTTGTTTTTCTATAATATTATATTTATTTAAAATGTCATCTACTGTAAAATACTTAGAATTTTCGCAAAATTTAATAAATTTAGCAATAGAAGCACCAATATATGAACTCCCAATACTTTTTAAATCTAAAAGCCAGTTATCTGTATTATCTAAATTAATTCCATAATTTTTTATAATATAGTCTGACAGAAATGTCCAACTTCTAGGAGTGGCGTATGCTGCTTGATTTTCATTAGGTAATTTAAATAATTCTTCAGGATATGTCTTTATATAATCAATAATAATTGGATGAATGTTAGTATCGATAGTAGCAAAATCATCTAGCCATTCTTGTGTTGTTAAATTATGCTTTTTATGTATTAATCTATTGTTTAAAGCAGAATCAAAAATTTCTACTTCTGTTCCGTCTTCTTCTCCTAAATTCCCGGAAGCAATCATTAAGACATTATCATTAAATTTAAAATTGGTTCCTATTCCCCTCTCTAATAAAATCTGTAATGCTGCATTACGAACAGATAACGACGCCCTATTTAATTCTTCAAAATGAACTATTGTAGGATTAATATTAGACTCGACTGACCATTTTGGGATAGCATAATCTAAAACTGGTATTTCATTATTATTATAATTAATCTTTGAAAGAACTGGGTATAATCCAATGTCAGTTTCATCAATTAGACTAAGACGAATATCCATATATTGGAATCCTAATTTTTTAGCAATTGCTCGAGGAGTTGCTGACTTAGCTACTCCAGGTGGTCCGGATATAAATAATACTCCACTTTTTGCGTTCATAATCTTAAAGTACTGTAATTGTACTTTAGTTAAAGTTGAAAGTTTTTTTTGAATATCTTTCATATCCTTTCCATTTTTCAAAATTGAAATTCCATTTTTTAAATTCATTTTTTTTTCGTTTTATTTAATTTAAAAAGCCAGTATTTAAACTGGCCTTCTAAATTAGAATTTAATTTTTATGATTTTTTAGTTTTCTTATTTTCTTGAACATCAAGCCGAAGTTCTTGAAATAATTTTTTTCCATCTTGCGCGGATTTTCTAAGTCTAGAACCTGCACTAGAGTTACCTTTTTCATAAAATTTATTAGCATCGTCTTCCATAGAAGCTACTAATTCTTTAAGTTTGTTAAAAATTTCCATGTTTTGTTTTTATTATTTTATTGTTTTATATATTAAGATATTGATTTTGTTTTAAAAATTTTCAGTTATTATTATTTTTCTTACTTTCTTTTTTCCACATATAGGGGGCTCTCCTTTATATGCTGATATATATAATACTTTACCTTTTAATTTATCAAAATTTAAACTCTCATGCATAGTATCACTAAGAACTACTGTATTAAATTTATTTAGTTTAGTATCTTTTACAATATAATCAATTCCTGGCTGTAAGACTGTACCGCCTAATCCAGTTATTTTTAAATTTTTAAAATCATTTAAGGTTTTAATTTTATCTATTTTATTAATTTGGGTATCACACTGTATTAAGTTTATAGTAATATCGCTTCTAAAAATATATGATAAAACTTTTTCAAAATACCCATTCATTGATCCTGATGTATCTAATAAACAATTTATTTCAAATCCAGGTATTTTAAATTTTCCTTTTAAACCTAGTATTTTACGATTTGGTTTATGATACGACTTATCTTTAAGACTATTATTTTTAATTGTGCCTATTGCTTTTTTAATTTCTTTTAAATAATCCTTTTTTTGTCTTCTTAAATTTCCTAAAAGAATTTCAGTATTTCCATGAACTAATCCTCTGTTTTTTAATCCTTGAATCATATCTTTTACTAACTCTTTCTTCATTTCATCAGATATTTCATCTTCTAAATGCTGATCAAAAAATTGACCATCATTTTCTTCTCCATTTTTAAAAATAGTATCTAAATCATACATATCTTGATTATTTTTACCAAAATTTCCATAATTAGGGCTAGTTGGACCTGAATTATTAGATTTTTGTTTGTTTTTATACTCTTGATATTTATCATATAACCAATCATATAAAATCTCAAAACTTTCATATCCAGTATAGTCGTTTGGTATAAATAATATAGCATTATTTCCATGTTCATCTTTAATAGGATTTGCCCAGCCTGTAAAATATCGTATAATATTTTGATTAATAATCATATCCTGGGCTTCATTTGCAAGTTTTTTAATATGAAATTTAGTAGTTCGGCTAGGATGGTCCCATAACAAATGACTTATTTCATGAACAACCAAAAAATTAATTTCTGTTGTATTTAATGAATCTATAAATTCAGAATTATAATAAAAATTCATTCCTTTACTTGTAACATTAACTCCTGCTGTTTGTATAGACTTAGTTTCAATAAAATTAGTTCTTAATGCAATTTCCGCATAAAATAAATAATCCTGCCTAGTTAACATTCCTATAATACAATCTGAAATTTTTTGATGAACTTTATGCCTATCAAAAATATTTACTTCTATATTTTTCATAAATTTTATTTTTGTTATTCATACTTAACATCAGATTTCTTAAGTTCTTCTACTTCATAGATAGCGTTTTGTTCAGCGTCTATTGCTGCTTTAAATATTTCAATCAACTCTTGTTTTGCCTCACTGAAGGTTTCATAAACATTTCCTTCTCTTTTAGTAGTTGCAACAATTTCCCAACTATCACACCTATTATCTGTTATTCTATAGTAAATTTTGTCTTTCATTATAAAGTTTTAAGTAGAGTAAACCCCTGTTAAATTAAGACACTGTAATTACCATAGTTTCAAAATCAATTTCTACATCTTGTGGAATGCACATTCCATCTTCTCCTATTTTAAATTCGCTTGCAATAGCCCATTTTTTACCATTCCATTCTTTATAACTATCAACTTCAAACCATCTACTTATGGTTCCATTTTGATATTCCTTTCCGCCTGCTATAATTAGCGTATCTTTTTCTTCTTTGGTTAAATCCTCAGTATAAACTTCCCACTCAATAGTTGTAACAACTCGAGTTGCATAAACTGAAATTGATCTTATTCCCCAGCGTCTTGCCTCAGGCTCTAATACCCAATTTACGTAACACTTGGGTTTTCCTGTATCAATATCTACAGTAGGAACTCCAAAAAAATTATTCAGCCCATAGACTGTACAGTCATTAACTAATGTTTGGTAATCACACTCTAATAAAGTTGACATATTTTTTGTTTTAATTATTTTTTATTTTATTTAATATAACGCCATACATTTTCCGTAAATGCTATACGTAAAAATTATGAGATGATGATAAAATTATAGCCACACTCACTGGTATTTGTTATAAATTCAACCGTCATACCAATATAAGGTTGGATAGATTGTCTCCTCCACTCTGATTTACCGCCAACTCTAGTAGCATCTATTAAAACTTCTGGAAATTCTTTATCATCCATTCCTCTAATTGGTAATAAAAACAATTTTCCATCAGCGGTTTCTACAAATCCATCTTTTTTAATAAAACCTGTTTTTTTTTTCCATTTGTATAATTTTTAGAAATAAAATCCATCATGATACTAATATCGATAAAAACTAAGGGTGTTCACGTTCTAACTTTTCATTAATAGCGTCAACAATAAACTGTCCTACTTTATCTTGAAATTCAGCAGCCATATCTACGTCTAATTTGAAAATATTTTGCAACTCACCCCATCCTCTTACATCTGCTACATGGTGTAAGTAATCCGCCTCCTTAGCCTTTTCTACTGCCCATATTTGAGCGCCACTATTATCATATTGCACTCCATTTTTAAACCACTCTTTTATTGTCATACTTGTAATTTTTAAATTTAATACAAAAATAAGAAAAAGTTTTGATATATTAAAACTTTAAAATCCTATCTTAATAGCTTATACCAGGTAAAAGACCTGGAGTCTTTGATGGCGAAGCCATCATATTATATAGTATAGCATCATCAGTAGAGTTATTACTCCTTTTTTTATAATTTTTATTAGGTTTATGCTCATAATTAATATCTCCATGATGCATATCGTAATATTCATCGCACTCGCAATGAGAACTATATTCGTATTTTATTTTATTGTAGTCATTGCGGTGTTTTGTAGTAATGCCACTAAATATTCCAAGGGCAAGGCCTATACCAATTGCACATATTAAAATAATTCTATTAAAAATTTTCATTATTTATAGTTTTTTAAGATATATGATTATTAAATATTTTTTTATTAAAATTAAATAGAGATTTAATCTAAACTCTTTAAAAATGTGTATTTTTACTAAAAACATTTTTAACTCGAGTCATCTATTTTAACTAGTATACTATTTAAAATTTCGTTTGAGTTTGATACTATTATTTCTTCGAAAATATCATTTTTATTCTTTTGAGCTTTCATTTTACCAGTTTTAAGTATTTTAAATTTCCAATTATTTTCAATTATAGAACTAAATAATATGTTATTAAAAATATTAGATTTCTTTAAAAAATTTGTTAAAATGAAATTTTTATTAATTAAATAATTATAAAGAGTTTTTTCTTTATTTTCTGACCAACTTGTATTATATCCAGCTGCAGATATTAGATATGGCGGATCTACAAAATATAAATACTCTGGATGATTTATAGTTTCATAAGATTCATTATAAAAAATGATATTTTTATGTTTTATTCTACTATGAAAATTTCGTAATTTATTTTCCATAGAGCTATTAAACTTTCGTTTACCCCATGTCTGATTAAATTTAAAGTTTGAGTTAAATCTAATCATATTATTTGTACAAGTTGAAAGTAAACACATAAATACTATTGGGCAATTTGTAGTATTAAAGGTTTCTCTTAAACTATTATATTGTTCTTTAGATTCTATCTTAGATGTTATTTTAAATAAATCATTTATTATTGAATTTAGTTCAGTATATGACGACTTGTATATTAATTCTTGAAATTGAATTAGTGGAGTAATTATGTCATTAACTATTATATCATTAGATTTAACATTAGACCGTATTCCGCCGCCACCTCCAAATAAGTCAACGAAAGGCACATTTATTTCATGTAAATTAAAATAATTTGATTTACTTCCAGAAAAATTAAAAGGACATGTTTTTATCATTTAAAATACCATTAGTATTAATCTTTTATTGTTTATCATTTTTAAATAAAGATAATTGGTCTTCTTTTTTGTATTTGCTAGGATAAACAGTAGACTGTATTAGTAAATGCTTAGTTTTTTGTTTAGGAGTCCAATATAACTTTGCCTCTATTACTTTTAAATGTAGGTTTCTATTAATTCTAAAACCATTAATGTTTTCTACACATTTAATAATTTGCGAGTTTATCATGTTTTTTTATTTTATAAATTTTTCTTTATATTTATCAGCTATTTTTTTTATTTTTAACGAGTACAGAGAATCTCCAGCATACGATTTTTGTAAGTACTCATAATACTCCTTTTCATTTTTTATATTTGATAAATATCTAGCTTGATATAATGCATAGTCTAAAATACTTTCTTTCCATGAACAATAAAAAGAATACCCGCTGTATTCCATTGTAGAAGTTGTTACTCTAGACTTTGGATGTTTCATTCCAAATAAATTATTGTTTTCTATAAATAATTTACTTTTAAAATTATTACTTTCAAGTTTAGATTGAGCAAACACAATCCATGGAAATTTAATATTTAATTCTTTTAAATAATCTTTTAAATTATCTTCAGAAAAATACTCAGTTGAATCAACCTGAACAACATTTTCATTTTTTGTAATATGGCTTCTATTCTTAACCTTTGTTAATGAATATGTAAATATACAAAAAATAAGTAATATTAAAAATAAAAATACGTATATAAGTTTATGATTTATTTTTTTAAACTCTAAACTTTGCTTATCATAGTAAAATAAATTCATAGTTTAAATTATTTAATGGTTAGACTACACTTTAAATTTCAATATAGTTGGTACACAGCATCATGTAAGCCATTTATCATGTAAAAAATAAAAGCGTTCCTGTAGTTTAGACACCTTTATTTTTATTCTATTGCATTTATCAGTATTAAAATTACGTTTATCATTCATGTCACTGTGATGTAATAACATTTGATTAAACTTAGAAATTTCACCAGATAGTTTAATCATTTCAAGAATTTCGTATTTTAAATTGGATAAACCCATATTTTTAATTGTATTTTCTAATTAATTGAAAAATTTTACCAATATTACTACATGCTATGTTTTGACATTCTCTTATAGGAAGAATACATACGACGAAACCATGTTCACTATTAAATTTTTCCTTTATAACTTTCCCATTAATTTTAATAATATAAACCCAAGGAAAATTACCCATTAATTCTATATTAATGTTTATTTTTTTCATTCTATTTACAAAAATATCTAATCTGTTATTCGTCATATTACTTTATAATAGGGTAACACTAAATACCCTTAATAAAATTATTTACATTGGGCTTCTAATAATTCAAAAGCTTTCTCATAACATGCAAGTTCAGCCTTTTCTCGGGTTCTATATTTTAAATTTGATGAATACATTAATCTACTTTTTGTTAGTATCCCGTAGTGCCAGTCTTTTCCATTTACTGTATAACAATAAGTATTAATATTTCTGCTATCAAAAAAGTCAAATAAATGTCTTAATACCCACTTTGGTTCATTAATAAATATTCCCCAAATGTCTGGGTTGTCGATTTCTCCCCAAACATCAACTGTAGAGTGGTCTTTACATAATTCAGCAAACGCTTTTTGATACGTTGCACTAATTCGTTTCCAATATTTTTTCATAGCTATTTTAAATTATCTTATTTAATTTGATTCACGTCAAGAAAAATTAAAAGGACAACTAATTACAAAACTCACGGCATTTAGCACACTTCTGGCCGTCTGCTGTTTTTATAGCAGGAAGTCGTGATAAGGCTAATTCAAAACCTGCTATAAAAGCATCCCAGCTGGGCTTATTTCCCATTGGCGTGCCATACTTGTCTATACAGTATTTTTCCGCTAATTTTTCTATTTCCAATTTTGTCATATCAATTCAAATTTATTGTTAATGTGTTATTGAAATTATTAAATTTAAGTTATGAAGCTAAACCTTTACGAAATATTTAATATAAAAATAAGAAATAGTTTTGATATATTAAAATATTTAGTACTTTATTTTTAAACTAAATATAACGAGTTAATATAATTAATTGATAATCAATCTATTAAATGATAAATACTTACTCATTTAAATAGTTCTTAAATTAGACTACTATAAACTTTATCATTTTTGTTTGTGCTTTATAATTAATTAATTCGGTTTTCATTTTTATCAATCGCGTAATTTGCAAATACTTTTATAGATTTAACACTATCAAATATAAAATACCAAATATCTTCTAATTTAATAAGTAATGCAGTCAAATACTTATTTTTATTAAACATTTGGCTAGACAACATTTTAGGTAAAATTTTACCCTTATAATCATACCCAGTATTCTTTATATTATCTTTACGATGCCTTAATATATAATATGGACTTTCAGTAGGATTTATACTTATTTTTACCATTGACACTAATTTAAGATATTTATTTTATTTATTAAATAGTAAAGTAAATGTATTTTTGTCATAACATTTTTAAATAGGTGACATATTGTCATTTTTAGTAAATTGGCATAGTATTTATGAGATAGATTAAAAAACTTTTAAAATTATGTTAAGTAAATTTAATTTATTCGATTTATTTGGAGGATTAGAGTTATTTGAAACTCCAGGGTTTTCCTCTCCTGATGAATTATTTAAAGATGTTAAATACCAAAAAGTAGAAGAGTCAGGTGAAGACTCTAATTTTTCATGGAGAAGCGAGTCATGGAAAAGTGATACTGGCGAAATCCAGTATTATAAAAAAGTTTATACTACTAAAGGGTTTAAAGAAAAAACACCAGATTTAAAAGATTTACAAAAAAAATTACAGAGTGCAATAGATACACAGAGATTTGAGGATGCTGCTAAAATAAGAGACCAAATTAAAAGTATAAAGCTTTAATTAATTTAAATAGGAGGTAAACCCTCCTATTTTTATTTTATATGAAATAAATGATCTATAAAAAATGATATTACTTAATCATTTTTATTCATACACAAATTACTATGTTCATTTATGTACATTTTATAAGACTTACTAAAGTAAGTTTTAATATGGGTTGACCATTCACCCTTAGCTATTTTCTTAGCAATATATGTTGCTCAATTTAAATTCTTAATAATTAATTTTAATTAACTTTTAAAAATTCTATTACTACACTTTTAAACTTTAACTTCTAAAAATGCTATAAATCTACTTATCATAAGTTGATTTAATTATAAAGTTATTTATTTAAAATAAATAAATAAAAAAGATAAAGCATTAGCAATATTATCTTTTATAATCTTATAGTAAAAAATATCATAGTTAAGATTAAATGACATTAGAAGCTTTAATTCAGGATGTACAGAATGAATTAACATATAGTTGTTCTTTACCTAGTAGTCTTCCACCTACTGAAATAAAAAGAATAATTGATAGAACTGCAAATTGGTTCTATGATAATTATTCTAGGGCAGTTGAGAGACGTTATTTATATTTGCCATTAAGTATATTTAAAAATCCTGCATTTAAAGAATTTAGAGAAATTAAATTGCCTGATTGTATAAGATACCTCGGAGAATTAAGAGAAATTAGAGGTGGCAGTATTTTTGGAACTTATGATAAGGATTTTAGTACTACAAAATTTATAGGGTCTGAGGTTTTTCTTAATATAGGAGCAGGAGAAGGACTAGTTAATCGTACTATAATGTTTAGTTTTTTAGATTTAGCAAAAAGCTATATTCTTGAAACAATTTCTTTTAATTATAATAAAAATACTCATAAATTATTTATAATGGGGCATACCCCAAAATTAGACGTAGTAGCCTTAGTATTTAAAGAAATAGAAAGAGAAGCACTATACTCAGACGACTATTTTCAAAGATGGGTAAGAGCTGACGCTAAAATTAGATTAGGCAATATGCTTGGTACATACGAGTATTCTCTCGCGGGCGGGATAAAACTTAACGTGGATAGATTTATTGCAATAGGAGAAAAAGAATTACAAGAAGTAAAAGAAGCTATAAAAACTGAAAATAGTCCATCTTTTATGTTTTTTAGTTATTAAAATGAAAATGAAATATTTTTTAGTCATACTTGTTTTTTTATTTTTAAATTTAGTATCGTATTCTCAAATTAAACAATATAGTAATACATACCGAGCTTTATTTCCAAATAATTCGAGTGGGTATAACTGGCAGTTAATTGGAAATGTATGTCAAGGGTGTGGAGCAGGTTATATTGGTATTGAAAGGAGTCAATTTACAAATAGCTTTGGAAATTATCAATATATAGTATATTTGTACACTTCGTCGTTTAATAATAATAACCAATTATCATATACTTATTTTAATAAAGTTAAAGTTTATGCATTATTTAATAATCAATGGATAGCCTTAGATAATAATTTACCGTTTGATATGATAGTTGGAAGTCAACCAACTATAGCATATACATTATTTAGTCCGTCGTCTTTACAATATATTTTGGTTACAATTGAAACAATAACACCTTATTAAATGGCAAAGAAATTATCTGAAAATAGTACAATAGTAATTCATTTAAACATAAAGACTATGCTATATATATTAGGTGTATTAATTTCAGTATATAGTGTTGGATTTTATTTTTTAAATAATAAATTAATTGATGTAAATAAGTCAGTTGACCAACTTAAAAAGGAAGACATAGAAATTTTAAAAACTTCTATGAATAGAACAGAAGGCCAATTACAAATTTTAATTAAGTACGTAGATAAAAAAACAAAATAATATTTTATAAAAATGGATAAAATAAAAGGCGGAAAATCTGATAATATGAATCAAGATGATATTGCAAAAATGCATAAAGTTGAGGTAAACCATATTTTAAATCAGCTTGAACTAGGTATTCAAGTTGAGTTTGAGCATACTAATGATTATTATCTTGCAAAAGAAATAGCATTAGACCATCTTTATGAAAATCCAAACTATTATACTGAAAGTAGGCCAAACAAGTGGGCAGAACAAGAATTAAAAAAAGAAAAAGTTTATGAATATGTAAAAACTTTCTCCCAATTTGTTAAAGAAAATGAAAATTCTTATATAAATATTCCAAATAATTTTAAATCAAGATTAGATATTGAGAAGAAAAAGTCAGAAGGCTATTTAAAAAGTCCTATTGAATATAAATTAAAAATAAAAATACTATCTGATTTTAATTATGCTTATAATAGATTTTTAGAAACTTTAGAATATAAACAAATATATGATGAAAATTCTAATGAAGCTGAAACTATTTTTAATAGTGACTTTAAAAATATTATATTAGATAGTTTAAAATCTACATATTATTATTTTAGTCAAGGTAAATTTACAGATTTAAATAAAATCACGTTTGACGAATTTATAAGCATTTTTAATAGCGAATTAGATAAATTTAAGTATACGGATTTTATAGAAAATACTAAAAACAGAATTAAATTAGCTGAAGATGTATCTAATTTAGTAAGTAATAAATTAAAATAAATAATTACATGTTAAGAGAACTCCCATTTAGAGATGAATTAGACCCCAATTATTTAGTAGATCATGTTGAAATAAATGACGACGTTGAAGCTCTTATATATCAACTGCAAAGCATTATGCTAACTAGCAAAGGAGAAGTCTTAGGAGCGTCAGACTTTGGAGCAAACTTAGAAGACTTATTATTTACGTTTAATGCTAATGAATTTACAATTAATACTACTCTAAATAGCCAAACTTATTTATTTTGCAATTTAGCAGATAAATATAAAGTTAAATTTAGTACTAAATTTATTAAAGAAGGATTCCACGATGTTGGATTAATAGACGCTAGTATAGAAGATAAGACCGTATTTGGCGTATTATTCAAATAAATGAAAATGTATTATTTTTGTAAAATGGATAAACTGTATAAGATACTATATGTAGGTGATACCCCCTATTTAAATTAATGAAAAATTTTACTGAATTTTTAACTGAAATTTTTAATTCTACTACACAGATCAAGTGGGATAATTCAAAATACCCAGATTTAACTGGATATTTTATAAGTAAGGTTTTATATAAAAAAATATAAAAATATTTAAATAAAAAGAAAAAAATAATAGTTTTTTAGATTTTTTTTTAAATTTCTAAATAAAATAAATAATATTATGAAGTCTTACTCAAATAGAAGAAAACTAAATAAAATAAAAAAAGACTTAGAAACTACTACCGTCTAACCTAACTCATGCAAACTATTAAACTACCATACTATACGTCCTCTAACTCTGATAAATCTACTATTTTGTCATACCTTAAACAATACTCAAACTGCCTACACTTTATGTTCAACCGTACAAATGATAACCTTTCTGAAACTACTATCAAACACCTACCAATCAATAATATACAACTGTTAGACAGCTGGTTTAAACAGTCTTGTGTGAAAGAGGCTACTCAAATTGCTACTACAAATAAAAATACTAAAGTAATATTTGGTGGAAAAAAGAATTTTTTCAACAGACTAAATAACAAAATAACAAAAGACGAATACAAAATACTAAAACTTAGCCCTCTCTACTCTATAGGAGAAAAATCTAACCCTAGTGTAAAAGCTAACCGTAAATTTCATATAGAGCAAGACCTACTAAACATAACTTTCAAACCAAACAAACTTACCAAAATACCACTCAAACTTCCAATACTAAAACAAAACTACCTTAAAATACTCAAAACACTATACCTTAGACAAGAACAAAAAAATATTTCTATAACCTATAAAATAGACACTAAATACATATACATATCTTTCGACGAAAAAGAACTATCAGTAAATCCTAATAGACCCTATACTGAAAACAGAGTACTATCTATAGACTTAAATCCTAACTATATAGGTTGGTCAATAGTTGATTGGTTGTCTGAGAGTGAGTTTAGGGTAGTAAAGAGTGGGGTATATTCGTTAAAATATTTAAATGATATAGAGAGGAAATTAAAGTTAAGTTCTAGTGATAGTAAGAGGAAGTATATTAGTGATAAGAGGAAGTGCGAGGTATTGGAGATATGTAAGAATTTGGTAGGTAAAGGTTTGTATTATGGAGTAGAAATAATTGGTATAGAGGATTTGAGTATTAGGGGGTCTGATAAGGGAAAGGGTAGGATGTTTAATAGGTTATGTAATAATAATTGGTTGAGGAATGATATTGTTAATAATATTGGTAAGAGGTGTAATATTTATGGTATAAGGATGCAGAAAGTTAGGGCTGAGTATAGTAGTTTTGTAGGAAATATGGTATTTAGGGGGCTGAAACTACCTGATATGGTATTGAGTGCAATAGAGATAGGTAGAAGAGCTTATGAATATGTGAATCAATATATTAAGAAAATAAAAGATAAAAAAAAGAATATAATAATACCAAATGATAAATTCTATAAAGATTTAGTAGTCAAGTCATTGGAAGAATTTGATATTAAATTTGAGTTTAGTAATTTGGTAGAGTTATATTACTTAGTAAAAAAGTCTAAAATTAGATATAGACTTTCTTTAGAGGAGTTAGGTTTAAAGTTTTTGAGGCAAAGACATAAAAAATATGAGGCTATTATAATATAGTATTATATTTTTTAATATTTTTGATATTTAAATAAATCTAATCCTGACATTTTATTTTATACAACACACGAAGAAAAAAGACAAAACCGTTATGAAAATTTAACAGATTTTCTTTTACAAACTTAGATTGGAAATACTTATAGCTACACTATATTTGATATTGGAAATAACGGTAAAATTTATGTATTGACTAAAAATGGAATTGATAAAAACTTAATTAATCAATTAGAAATTAATGATACCTTTATGAATTGGATAAATGAATTATAAAAAATAATAGGGCTTTTTATTTTGTAAAGGACTCAAAAATGAGTCCTTTTTTGTTTGAATAAATAATAATATAATGGCAGATTTAATAGTTTCAATTACTCCAAGTGAAGATACTAATTATTTAACATATAATGGTAATTATAGAATTTATACTACATGTGAACTAATTGCAAGTGTAGTATCTATTACTGGTTATATGGAAAATATTAATTTTCAAACGTATGACCAACTTGGTATGAAGAGGTCATTTAGATATTCAACAGACAAACTAAATTGGTCATTATGGATAGACTTCGATTCATCTGATTTAAGCCCACTAACAACTTTACAATTAGATAAACCAATTTATATAAGTATAAAATATTTTTATAATTCGTCTATACAATTAGAAGGAGAACATTTAATACCTAATATTAAGATTGAGCAGTTTCAGTTATCATTTAAACCAAGTGTAGAAACTTTGCCAGATTATATATATATGCCTCCAGTGGAATGTAGTGATGAATTTAGTCCAAATATTGTAGTATGTAGGAATCTGAAATTTGATCCATATAAATTAGCACCGATTGTTAATATAATTAAACAATTAAATAATAGTGTAAATCAACAATTTGGACATGAAGTTCTATATTTTAGAACTGGAAGTACTGCACCAGATTATACATTTAAAGAATATACTTTACAAAAAGTAATAGATAAAAAGTGTATTAAAGTATTAGTATTAAATAATCAATTTCCAGATAATAAACCCGTATTTGCAGAATTTGGAGTAGACTTTGAAACTCCTTTTGAAATACATATAGTTAATGAATACTTTGAAGAACAATTTGGTAAAAACTCAAGACCTAGAAAAAGAGATTTTATGTATTTTCAAAAATTAAATAGGGTATATGAAATACAAGGAAGTTATTCTTATAGAGATATTAATATGGAAGAAATGTATCATAGAGTACAATTAGTTAAGTATAACCCAAATATTGATATGCAAATGAATGCTGAAAATCAACAGGCAATAGATGATTTAATAGTATCAACAGATGAGTTATTTAAAGATGAATTGAAAAAAGAAAAAGATGATGCTATATTACCTCAGCAATTTAATACTACAAATAGAATAAAAGGAGATTCTAGAAAATCTATTGATAAAGGACTATTAATATCTGATTATAACCAATTAATGAATTGGGGACCTATTATTAATAATTATTATGATCTTTCAAAAATGACAAATAATGTTGCAGTAAATTATAAATATGAATCTAATCTTTTAGAAAATGATAATTTAACATTTAGTACTTATTTTAAATTAATAGGTAAAACATCAGGAAATGTAATTTTCCTAGATGGAAGTTTAGGTAGTCCTATTGATGGATTAAAAATTAGCGGGCAATATAATAGAACAAATAATATATTAGTTTTAAATATAAATTTAAATACATTATTAAAAACATATACACTCACTGATATAATTTTTGATAATTGGTATAATTTAATAATAGAAATATCAAATGAATTTCAACAAATTGGAGTATACTTATATGAACCTATAATAGATTCATCAATGACAAATAACTGGAATGATTTTACTCAAATATTTAAGAAAATAGAAACATTAACTAGAACTATAATTAATACTACTGAAAATTATAAATTATTAAAGGGTGACTTATATTTATCTAATATAAGATTATTTAATTATTTAGTAAAAGAAGAAAATCATAAATTAGTAATGAGTATGCTAACTATAAAAGATGAAGGAAATTCTCCCATTGTAGATAATTGCAAAAGAGAACTAAAGATACCATATATTGCATTAAACAAATAATAAAAAATAAAATGAAACATATAAAACTTTTTGAACAGTTTATATCTGAAGAAGACATACCTAAACTTAGTCGTAAAGATATATTTATACCTAGGAGGCTTAAAGAAAGATGGGATGACTTACTTATCCATTACCTTAATAAAGGGTATACCAAAGAACAAATATTCGTTGCTAAACCTTTTAATGAACTTATTTTTATAACTAAAAATAATATAGAAGATTTTAAGAATATTAAAGTTATAATTGGTAATGTTAGAATAAGCGAAATACATGATTTAAGAGAGCTAAGTATAGAAGAAGTAAATGGATATTTTAGTTGCTCTTATAATAACTTAACTAGTCTAGATGGCGTCCCTAAAAAAGTTGACGAATTTTATTGTTCTAATAATAAACTAACTAATCTCAAAGGATCTCCTAGTATAGTTAACGGTGGTTTTTATTGTTCTAATAATAAACTAACTAGTTTAGAGGGAGCTCCTAATAATGTTAATGAATTTGATTGTTCTTATAATTATTTAACTAGTCTAGAAGATGCTCCTAAAATAGTTAATGGAAATTTTTTTATTACTTATAATTATAAAGATTTTACAGAAAAAGAAGTAAGAGAAGTAATCGATGTTAAAGGAATAGCTTATGTTTAAAATAATTATTATTATTTGCGTGATTTTTTAAAAGATGGAAATTTTACATCTATCAAGTTATCAGATAGTGAGAGTAAAATTAAAACTGATCCAAAAACAGGAGAGGTTATATCTCAGTCTTCCTCTTTTATTTGGACATCTGATAAAATAAATGATATTCTTCAAAAATATAATGACGGTTTAGTTGAAATTAAAGGGATGTCAAATAGTCCTTTTTTTACTGGAGATATAGAATTGCGCCGAGGAAATATATTGTTTGAGTATACTCCATATGAATTAAATGAAATTAGAAAATGTAGAGAAGATATATTATATTTTGCAGATACATACTGTAAACTAATGACTGACAATGGGTATGAATTAATAAAAACTGCACCACATCAAAGAGAAGTATTACTAAATTATGTAAATAATAAATTTACAATTAGTATGCAATCTAGACAATCATTTAAGTCTACTACTGCTAGTATATTTATAGCATGGGTTACATGTTTTTCTTATGATAAGAATGTATTAATGATTGCTGATGTTAGTGAAACCACTAAAGAAATAATAGATAAGTTCTGGAATATTTATCGTACTTTGCCATTTTTTATAAAACCTGGTGTAATAAATGATTCAGTTATGTCAAAGAAATTTGATAATTTATGTAGAATATTTGGCAGAAATACTAGTACTAAAAGTGCTATTGGAGTAACTGCATCTATTGTTTATATTGATGAGTTTGCTCATATTGAGCCGTCGTTTATAGAAAAATTCTATAAATCTGTTTACCCAACTATTAGTTCTAAGCCTGATGGAAAAGTTATAATAACATCTACTCCAAATGGTCCAAATAAATTTTATGAATTATACTTAGGAGCATTAGATAAACAAAATGAATATGTTCCAATTAGAGTAGACTGGTGGCAAATACCAGGAAGAGACGAAAAATGGAAAAATCAAGAAATTGCTAACTTAGGTAATATAGAGTCATTTAATCAAGAATATGGTTTACAGTTTTTTTCGAGCGACTCATTATTATTAACTTCAGATAATATAAAGAAAATAAACAACTTAAAAACTTCATTTATACATAAATCAATATTTAATTTTGAAGATGAAGAGATAACATATACTGAATTAAAATGGCATCCTAATTTTAAATTAGATAATTTAAAAAATGATAAACATTGTTATGTATTTACTGTAGATACTGCTGACGGTATAGAAAACGATTATTCTGTTATTAATATATGGAAATTAACAACTATTCCTTTTAAATCATTATTTAAAAATAGAGATCTATTTAGAAATGAAATAGATTGCTTTGGATTAGTACAAGTTGGAGTATTTAGAAGTAATACAACTGATATTAATCAATTTAGCCGTATATTAGAAATATTATCATTTAAAGTATTTAATACTGATCATGTAAGAATAATACTTGAAATGAATCATAAGGGTGACCTATTAGTTAATAAATTGGAAAATAATAATTCTTATTGGCCAGGATTATTATTATACAGCAAGCACTCTAATGAATCTAAAATATTAAAACCTGGTATAAAAACTACATCATCTAATAAAGTCAGGTTTTGTGAAAGATTAAATTATTTTATAACGTTAGATAAAATAATGCCGACTGACTCTGAAACTATTAAAGAATTAAATGCATTTGGTAAAACTAAAAACGGGTCATATAGAGGACAAAATGGTCATGACGATTTAAGTATGAGCTGTGTATTTTTAAGTGCATTTTATGAAAGTTCATTATTTATAGAATTAGCAAGTGAAAGCTACGATTTAATACAAAATGTTGAATATAAGAAAAAATTTGAAAATGAAATATTAAAATATAATACTGAACGCGAATATAGTACTAATTCTGTAAATTTCAATTCATTAAACCAAATAAATAATCTTTTTAATAATGTTAATAATGGAAATTACTTACCACATTCATTGATAAATAGTGAAGACCCTTATAAAATTTAATTTAAATATGAAACATATAAAACTATTTGAACAATTCATATCTGAAGAAGACACTCCTAAGCTTAGTGCTAAAGATATATTTATACCTAGAAGACTTAAAGAAAGATGGGATGACCTGTTACTTCCTTACCTAAATAAAGGTTATACCAAAGAACAAATATTTGTAGCTAAACCCTTTGATGAACCTATTGTTATAACTAAAAATAATATAGGAGACTTTAAAAGTATTAAAGTTATAATTGGTAATGTTAGAATACGTGGAATAACTGATTTGAGGAAGTTAGGTATAGAGGAAGTAACTGGTTTTTTTGATTGTTCTAATAATAGCTTAACTAGTCTAGAAGGAAGTCCTATTATAGTTGGAGGATTTTTCTATTGTTATAATAATAATTTAACTAGTCTTGAAGGAGCTCCTGCTACATTTAATGGATGGTTTAATTGTTCATTTAATAGCTTAACTAGTCTTGAAGGAGCTCCTGCTACATTTAATGGATGGTTTAATTGTTCATTTAATAGCTTAACTAGTCTAGAAGGAGCTCCTAAAGTAGTTAATGGCAAATTTGCTATTAATGATAATATAAAGAACTTTACAGAAAAAGAAGTAAGAGAAGTAGTTGATGTAAAAGGAAAAGTTATTGTTTAAAATGAAACATATTAAATTATTTGAAGAATATATTAATAGTATAGAACTAATTACTGAATTAGCGATTAGCCTTGAAACACTACTTGATATTAATAATAAGTCTATTGCATTAGTTATGCAAGAACTTAAACATAAAAAGTATAAATACTCTATTTATGATTTTGAAAATTCTAAAGTTCTTGGATTTATGGAAATTGCTGAAGACGACGGCATAATGCAAGTATCTAAGGTTGCTTCTGAAAAAGGTTATGGCCCGCTATTATACGATATATCCATGATGAATATTTATCCAAACGGACTTTCACCAGATAGAAGCTCAATAACTAGTGGAGCTCTAAATTTATGGAAATACTATTATGAAAATAGGCGAGATATTATAAAAAAAGAAATTAAACCAGGAGATCCTGCCTATATGGAATCATATAAAATGGGAGAAGACCTTACTATACATACTAACCCTGAAATTTTAAAACTATTAAACACTATTTATTATTTAAAACCAACTACTACATATTATAAATATACATCATTAAGCAATCAAATAATTAATGATAAAAATGCTTCGCCTAACTATATTTTAAATAAAGGCCAAACTTACTTTTGGAAAAAATACCTTAATAAAGTATAAAAAACTCTAAATTTAAATACTTATTTACCAATCTATTATAAAAACAGTTAATATAGATAGGGACAAGTATTTGTCTAATTATTTTAAGTTTATTTAAAACTTTTTTTGGTTTTAATAATATATCTTAAATAAATTCTCTTTGAAAAATACAGACTAGAGTTTGCCTAGCAATAACTAGAGTCTTTCTGGTAGTTGAATAAACTTAACTTCAATCATTGAGAATTATCTTATTTAATTAAATTCCTCTGTAGCTCAGTTGGTAGAGCACATAACTGTTAATTATGTGGTCGGTGGATCATGCCCATCCAGAGGAGCATAAAAACTTTTATTTTATGAATGATACTACTAAATTTAAAGAAAACATTGAAAGTATATTAAATGAAATTGGATCTCTTTTAATAGAAAAAAATAGAAAATACGGTAATTCTGCCCTTAATCCAATTAGAATTATGAGTAAAGTAGGGCCTACTGAACAGATTCTAATTAGAATAGATGATAAACTAAATCGTATTAAAAATCAGCAATTAGATGAAGACGAGGATGTTATTAATGATTTAATTGGATATTTAATTTTATTAAAAATTGCAAGAAAAAAATAGATGCTGTAAAATAAATAGTTAAAAAAAACTATTTAATATGGCAAAGGGTAAAAACTCCGGAAATTTCAAAATAAGTTTAAATAAAAAGAAAACAAATAGAAAACCAAAAAGTAAAAAAAGAGGAGGTAACTTTAAGCACTCTTTATTAGGCCATTCTAAATAGCATATATATGTCAAAGGAATCTATAGACGGAAAATATAAAAAATTAACAGATATTGAGCATATTTTAATTAGACCTGGAATGTATATAGGGTCTATTAAACCTCATAAAGAAGTTAAATATATTTTAAATGAGAATAATAAGTTTGAATTAAAAGAGATAGAGTATATTCCAGCATTTATTAAAATATTTGATGAAATTTTAATAAATTCAGTAGATGAGTCAAAGAGAAAAGGAAGTAAACTTACTACCATAAAAGTTAATATTGATAATAATAAAATTATTATTATTGATAACGGAGGAATACCTGTTATTAAGCACACTGAGTACAAGGAGTGGATACCAGAAATGATATTTTCTAATATGAAGTCTGGTAGTAATTTTAATGATAACGAGCAAAGAGAATCAGCTGGAACTAATGGGGTAGGATCAACTATTACTAATGTATTTTCAACAGAATTCTATATATCAACGTGTGATGGTAAAAAACGATTTGAACAAACCTTTTCTAATAATATGAGAAGCCGGTCAACCCCTAAAATAACTACCTCAAATAAAAATCACACTATTATATCATATATACCAGATTTAGAAAAATTTGGTTTGACTGCAATAGATGAAACTCATTTTAATTTAATTAAAAAACGAGTTTACGATATTGCTGGGTGTAACCCAAAATTAAAAGTTTATTTTAATAATGAAGAAATAAAAATAAAATCATTCCAAGACTATACTAAATATTATATTGATTCCTGTTTTTATGAAGAAGATAAAAGATGGAATATTGGAATTGCTTTAAGTACAGACGGATTTCAACAAGTAAGTTTTGCTAATAGTACAGAAACTTATGCTGGTGGAACTCATACTGACTATATAACATCACAAATTATAAATCAATTACGAGAATATTTTAATAAAAAACATAAAGTTGATATTAAGCCGTCTGATCTTAAAAGTCATTTATTTTTATTCATTAATAGTACTATCATAAACCCAGCATTTAATAGTCAAACTAAAGAAAAACTAATAACTGAAACAAAAGATTTTGGGTCAGAATATATTATTACTAATAAAACAATTCAATTAATATTAAAATCAGAAATAGTAGAGCACATCTTAGACTGGATACAACGTAAAAAAGATGCAGAAGAAAATAAATTAGCAAGAGAACTTAATAAAAATCTTAATAAAATTAAAGTTGATAATTTAATTGATGCAAAGGGCAAAGAACGAATGAAATGCTCTATATTTTTATTCGAAGGATTATCAGCAGGAGCAGCTTTTAGAAAATATAGAGTTCCAGAGTATCAGGGTAGTTTTTCATTAAGAGGTAAATTCATTAATGCAATGGAAATACCAAATTCTAAATTAGTTGAAAATACTGAAGTTGTTAATATAATGGCGGCAGTTGGTCTTAAATTAGGGCATAAACCTGACTTAAAACAAATTAGATATGGCAAAATAATAATTGCCGTTGATATGGATGTAGATGGTAACTCGATTTGTGGGTTACTAATTAATTTCTTTTATAAATATTGGCCCGAATTGTTTGATTATGGTATAATATCGAAATTAGAGTCACCGTTAGTAGTAGTAAAAAATATAAAAACTAAAAAGAAAATATCTTTCTATTCTCAAACTGATTATGATACCTGGGCAATCTCTAATAATCTTAAAGAATATGAAGTATCTTATAAAAAAGGATTAGCTGCACTTGTTGAAGAAGAATATAAAGATATAATACAAACTCCTAAATTATTAACATTAAAAAATAATGAGGATAGTAAAAAATATTTAAATATTTGGTTTGGCAAAGACTCTAATTTACGAAAAATAGAAATTTTGAAATAGTTATATGGAAAAAACTATAAAAGACTTTTTAAATGAAGAATATAAAGATTTCTCATTATATACAATAGAACAACGAGCTATTCCATCAGTAATAGATGGGTTTAAGCCAACTGCTCGTAAAATAGTTGCATGTAGTATTTCAATATGGAAAAACGGAACTGAAAAACCTCTTAAAGTATTTCAATTAGTAGGACAAGTTGCAAGTACAATGCATTATCACCATGGTAACTCTAGTGCTGAATCTGCTGTTATTACACTAGCCCAAAAATTTAAAAATAATTTACCTCTACTAGATGAAGTTGGCCAATTTGGCTCAATAAGATCTCCTGACCCAGGCGCAGCTCGATATATTGGAACTAAACTTACTAAAGTATTCAATTTAATTTATAAAGATAATGACTTAGTATCATATAAATATGATGAAGGAGATAAAATAGAGCCTAATTACTATTTACCAATTATACCTATGGTTTTAATAAATGGCAGCTCTGGCATAGCAGTTGGATTTAGTAGTAATATCTTAAATAGAAATCCGTCTGACATTACTAACGCCTGTCTAAATATCCTAAATGATAAAAAATTTTATAAAATAAAACCATTTAATAACTATTTTTCTGGAGAATATAAAAATGACCCTGAAAATAATAAAAGATGGATTATTAGAGGTAAATATACTGTAGAAAATACATCAACTATTAAAATAGTAGAACTACCTCCTAGCATGACATATGAAAAATATGAAAAAGTTTTAGATAAACTAGTTGAAAATAGACATATAGCGTCATATACAGATAATTGTAAAGATAATATCGACTACACTATTAAATTTAATAGAGAAAAATTAGCAAGTCTAACTGAAGACGAAATATTTAATTTATTAAAACTAGAAGAATCTGAAACTGAAATGTTTTCAACTTTAGACGAATATGGTAAACTTAAAATATTTGAAAGTGCAGAAGATATTATTTACTATTTTGTCAATTTCAGACTAAACTTTTATATAAAAAGAAAAAATAGTTTAATAGATAAATTAAATCATGAACTAAAAATAATAGCAAATAAAGCTAAATTTATTAAAACTATTATTGATAATAAATTATCAATTAATAATCGTAAAAAAGACGATATATGCAATGATATAGAAAAACTTAGCCTGGATAAAATAGAAGGGTCCTGGGACTATCTTTTACGATTACCAATATATTCCCTTACTAAGGAGTTATATGATAAATTAAAGGACGATTTTAAGTTTAAAATAGAAGAGTTGGATAAGCTTAAGAAGAAGGATCCAAAGTCTATGTATATAGAAGATTTAGAAGAACTAAAACGAAACTTAAGATAATCCGAGTTTAAATTCTGCAATTTGTATAGTACTACTCGGGCTTCCTAATGTTCCAGTGATAGAGTATTTAAGTTGAGTACCTGCTGGTAAAAATATAGTTGGAAGTGATATATAGTAGTGAGTCGGACTAACGTTATCCCTAGTAATTATTTGATTGCTAGTTCCATTCCAAATTTTAAATATAATTTCAAATGTTCCAGTCGTACCGCCTAAGTACAAATATATTACTCTATCATATGTTGCTGAGCCAACTAGTATATCGTCTAGCGTTAAGGTAAGCTGGGCCTGCCCATATGTTAAAGTCTTATTCAATACTTTAACTCCACTCGTATTCCATTCTAGGTGTGTTGTCTTAGTAGAGGTACCATTATTCGTAGATAACTCACCTCCGCTATAACCGTTTAAATAAGTTTTACCCTGGGGTGCTGCTAATAAAGTTGGAGTCCACAGGGAACCTACCCCTGCCCCTATAACGGTGGTACCTCCAACTCCACTCCAAATCGCGCCGCCGCCTGATGTAGTATCAATACCTAATGTTAATATAAAGTCTGAAGAAGATGAATTAAGTGTACTTATTGCTAAGTGCTTAAATATATTATTAGCAAAGGCAGAATGAAGATGTAAATTATAGTCTGGACTAGTCGTGCCAATACCAACTTTGCCCAATACTCCAGTTGATGTTGTATTTAATATTAAATTAGTTAATGTAGAATCGGTAATTGAAGTTGCAGTTCGTAAATGGGCTTTACCAGATTCAGTTTTAATAACTAATTCTGGATATAAATTATCATAATTTGTAGCAAATCTAAATTCTTTTGAAGTAGATCCTGTATTAAATCTACTTATGTCCGTGGTTACTTGTAAATAGGTAGACTGTGTGATGTCATCTCCTACGGCGAATTGTCCAGTTGCAGTTTGATTATAAAAATAGAAGTAGTTACTTTGGGAGTCGTCAGCTGGTTTAATCCTAAGCATTGGCATATTAATCTTAGTCGTTCCAACGTCTCCTGCTAGATTAATCCAAAATTCTGTGTTTTTATTATTATAATCTGCGAAATATAGTCCACCCCATGATTTTTTAGTTATATATCTTCCACTTGAAGCAATTCCACCAAAAGTTAATCCATAAATATTTGCAGAGTATTCTCCTCCACCTCCTGTTGCTACTGTAGTAGAACTTGGCATTAAATGAATAGTTCCAATATCTTTATTTAATCCAGCAATATCAATGAGTGGGTGTTGATTAGCATAAGCTGATACATATGAACTTTGTATTAATACTTTTGTAGTAGAACTAGATCTATTAGTAGAATCTTGTGTTAAACTTAATAAATCAGAATAGTATGTTCCTAGATTATCATATGCATTAGTTAAAACAAATTGTCCATTTCTTGTATTAATTGCAGCAGTTATTCTATCATTAATACTATTATAATTAATATCAGGAGTTCCACTAGTTTTATTATTTCTAAGAGTAAATCCTATTATTGGTACATTAGAATCTGAGGTGCTTCTATATCCTGGATTTAATACAATTCCATAGTCGGTTGTATCAGTCGAGTTTCGGGTGTCGTCATTACGTATATATAATCCTGTTGATTTAAAGTTATCAGTTACTAGTGTAACAGTAAAAGTTCTATGATATTCTATAGCAAAATTACTTACATTATTTTCCGCAAGTCTACTATATCTTAGTAAATTTAAAGTAGTATTTTTAGTATATCCAAAAATTTGATTATTTGTATTAACATCTATTAAAGCGTTAACAGTTTCTCCACCTTTAAATATTCCTATTTTTTCATTATCAAATCTAGTATATTCAGTTGTTCCATTTGTTCCACCAAAAAAATTAATACTAGATACATTTCTTTTAAATAAAATATTATTAGTTCCTTGCTCCCAACCTATTCCAAATTTATTAGTTCCTAGTTCTAGAGTTGTGCCATTCAGCCAACTAGATTTACCAATTCTAAATACATGTTCTTTATCAGAAGGATTAGTTTTATCTCTAGTGATAATATTCATACTTGTATTAAAATCTGTTCCAGGTTCAGCTGATCCAATAGTAGATAATAATAAATTTAATTGAAATTCGCCATTAGTTGGAGTTCCAGTATAATCATAACTAAGTTTTGCTGTTTCGTTTTTATCAGTTAGTCTAGTAATAGGAGTTCCTGACGTATAATCATCTGTAAAAAATGATCCTATTGCTATATGGTATCTTGCACTATTATTTTTTCTAAAAATTGATAATAATGAATTATATAGTCCAGTATTTGAAAAATTTTTATTAGTAATCGTAGAAGATAATGGGTCAAAATTTGTTAATAATAAGGAGTCGTTAAATATATCTGGACCATCATTATTATTTTTAAATACAATAAATTGATTTTCATTACCAGGTATAGCAATATCGGATATTAGTCTTTTAAATTCATTTCCAGTTTGAGCAAAAATTGGATTAGAAAATGAAAAAGAAGTTGGAACGAATACGTTTGAACTTTCTATCCAACTGTATACGTCACCTGTACTTGTATTTACCCAAAGATCACCGTCTAATATTTCAGGAATAGGACTAGTTAATGATGGGTCAGTTGATGAAATTAGCCATTGTGTTCCTCTATCTCCAGTATCTCCTGTTATTCCTTTAGGTCCAGGAGGCCCGGGAATACCTTGGTCTCCTTGCTCTCCAGCTTCTCCGATTGTTCCTATTCCAAGTTCTAATAATTTGCGTAAATTATAATTTATTTTCTCAGTATAAATTGATTGAGAGTCTGAACTAAATAATTCTTTTATATTAATTTTAATTGCCAAAATGTATAAATTCTTTTTGTATAAATTTATTTATTTAAAGTTTAAAGTATTTCATTAATATCAGAAGATGTAATATTATTTTGAGTAGTATCATCTGTATTATTTGTTCTAATCATATCATCTGAAATATTTAATGTTTTCATTAGTTCAGATTTCATATTTGGATTAGTTAAAGCATATGACTCTTTATCTTTATTTAGTTCTTTTATTTTTTCAATTGGAATTTCTTCATTAATTTGTTTTATTAAATTACGTGTTCCTACTCCAACATAATATTCATTTTTTAATATTTCAGTCGGAGTAGACATAGAGTCAATATTATGAGTATTTGTAGTATATTCTTCTTGATTATTTTTTTCCTGATAGTCTAATTTTAATTTTTTATATGAATCTTCTAAGAATAATAAATAATTTGCCTTTGTTTTAATTACATTAGTTAGTTGTCCTTGCATTGCTGACATAACTTCTAGTAGTCTAGGGTGAGTATTTCCGCTTGTTATTTCTTCCATTGCCTTCTTAATGCATATCTTTATAGTTTCTAATTGAAACTCAATATCATTCATACTCTCCTCATCTAGACGTTTCTTATATTTAAAGTAATCGTCATTATTTATTACACCGAGGTCTATGTAAAAATTAAAAAGACTAGTTAAAAGTTCGTTGCTTTTTATTTTAAATTTAGATTCCATTTCATCAAAATTTATTAATGATACTGTATCATTTGCTAAATCTGATATTGTACTTTTTAATTCATCTTGATTATTATTTAATTCGTCTGAAATTTTAGTATTAGAATCTAAATTTAATAAAGACTCAATTTCTTCTTTTAATGCAATCTTTTTATCTTTATTTAAAATATTTTTATTTGACATATCGTTAACTATAAACTTTTCCTTTTACATCAATTAATTCTCTTACTTCTTTTTGTGTAAATTTCTTTATATTATTATCAATCCAAACATTTCCTTTAACTATTTCAGGGGCTCCGTCAAGACTAGTTAGCATATTGTTATTACACATAAAACTTTCATTAATTATTCGTGGAGTTCCAATTAAATTAGTTAATATATTATAAGCACACTTAAAGTATCTACTGACTATATTAGGGCCGCCTTCAAGACTAGTTAAGTTATTATTAGAACAATCAAAATATCCATTAACTGCAGTAGGACATCCTTCTAGACTAGTTAGTTTATTAGTATTACAATCAACATATCCATTAATCAATTTAGGCAAGTTGACTAGACTAGTTAAGTTATTATAAGAACAACTAAACGCACCACTTACTGTTTTTGGACCTCCTTCAAGACTAGTTAAGTTATTATTAGAACAATCAAAATATCCATTAACTGTAACAGGAGCTCCTTCAAGACTAGTTAAATTATTAGCATAACAATAAAAATTTCCATTCACTATAGTAGGAGATCCGTCTAAACTAGTTAAGGCATTATCAGAACAATCAAAAAAACCATCTATTTCATCTATACTTAATACTCTTAAATCATTTATACCTTTCACTCTAACATTACCTATTATTACTTTAATATTTTTAAAGTCTTCTATATTAGTATGCCCTATACTAATAGCTTCATTAATAGGTTTCACTACAAATATTTGGTCTTTGGTATAACCTTTATTAAGGTAAGGAATAAGTAAGTCATCCCATCTTTCTTTTAGCCTTCTAGGTATAAATATATCTTTAGCGCTAAGCTTAGGAGTAGGGCTTTCTTCTTCAGATATAAATTGTTCAAATAGTTTTATATGTTTCATTATGCTCCAAAACCTATAATATTAAGAAAATTATTTAAATCATGACTACTAAAAATATTATCTGCGGCGTCATACGCTTCTAATTTACCATTTGGAAAGCTAACTACTGCAACTTTAAATAAATCTTCTATTTTTGAGGGTTTTAACTCTCTTTTTAGTTTTTCAACTCTATTAATAAACGATTTTTCAGTTTTTAGTTTTGATTTTATTATATTAGACCTAATATCTACATAATAAAATGTTACGTTATCACTATACTGATACTTTATCCAATGAGTATTAGTATTAGCCGTAGTACACCATTTTGTTCCTGCCCCGTATATACAAGACGCTTCATGAGTATGAGGCACTATAATAAACATATCAGAGTTATCTACAATAATGTCAGCTTGCTTTTTAATACCTCTTTCAAATTCACTTTTTGTTTTTATTTTATTTAATTCTTCTACTAAATCATATAATTCTTTAAAAGTTTTAAAACGATTTATATCTTTTTTTTCTACTGGAACAACTCTTTTATTTAAGAGAGCGTCATATTCTTCTATTTTATTTCTAATATCATTAATACCAATTCCTTCTAAATAAGATTTACCCATAAATGGTAAATACTTTTTAGTTTTACTAGGATCTATAGATACTAATTGATTAAAAATATCCTCAGGTATAAGATTAGTTTCTAAATATTTTTGTTTAGCTATTTTAACTGACTCGTCAGTTCTTTCTCCTTTACTTGCAGCAAACCATTTTGAACTAAAATACTCTAAATCTTTATAATCTAGCTTCTTGAGACTTTCTTTAACATTATCATCAATATATCCAAGTTCGTTTAACCTTGCATATAAGTCATTAAACAAATTTATGTTGCTGTGATAAAAGTCTGTATCTTCATGCATACTAATTAAAAAGTCTATCATATCTTCTTTAGTTTTGAAGTATGTACTTTCTTTTACTGCAAATTTACCGTTATTCCAACTTTGCATTCCAGGCAATTTTCTTTTATCTTCTTCTGGTTTAAATGTACCTTCTACTTTAGAATCAAATTCAGTATACTTAGGAGTATCGGCCTTATGCCTTCCTTTAGAAGAACCAATTATAGATCTATATGTATAATCATAATGAGGATGTTTAAAATTTTCGCCTCTATCTATCTCATGTTGATACCCTTTTAAAATTTTAGGGTAATCCTTAAATTCTATACGTTTAGACGCTCCGCCTTCTTTTACCCATTTAAGATAACCTTCATAATCTAAAAGATCTCTTCTTTTTACATTAAATGTATCCATTATACTAACTTTATTTTTTATTTTTAAACATAAACTTTTCCTTTAACATCAACTACTCCTTTTACCTCTTCTTCGGTAAAGTTCTTTGTATTATCATTAATAGCAAAGTCGTCATTAACTACTTTAGGAGCTCCTTTAAGGTTAGTTAGTTTGTTATGACTGCAATAAAATCCAGCGTTAACTATAATAGGAGCTCCTTCTAGACTAGTTAACGTATTATTACTACAAAAATAATCTTTAGTTACTAATAATTTAGGTCCTCCTTTTAAGCTAGTTAATCTATTAAATGAACAATTGAAATCTCCAGACACTTCATCTAAATTTAATTCTTTTAAAATATCTCCATTTATTATAACATCACCTATTATTACTTTAATATCCTTAAATTCTTTTACATTATTTTTAGTTATCTCTAGCTCTTCATCAAGGGGTTTAGCAACGAATATTTGTTCTTTAGTATAACCTTTATTAAGGTAAGGAAGTACTAAGTCATCCCACCTTTCTTTTAGTCTCCTAGGTATAAAGATGTCTTTAGCACTAAGTTTAGGTTTCTTAGAGTCTTCAAGTATAAATTGTTCAAATAGTTTTATAGGTTTCACGTTATATTACTTTTGATTTTTATCTAATCCATCTTTACTTTCTCCACTCTTTTCAATTTTTAATTTATCAGTTTTTGCATCTGTATAAGACGGATTTTGTCCAAACACAGGCTTAACTTTAGATTTTTTAAATTCTTCGAAATTCATAACATAGTTTGAATTAGAAGATTTAGAATTAAGTAAAGGATGTTTAAATGATATTTTTTCATCTAAACTTTCCACTTCATCTAGCTTTTCTTTAGATTTAACTAAAACTCCATCATCTCCATAATGATATACTATAGTATCTCCAATATGATGATCAAAACTTTCAAAATCATCAACTAGTACTACAGCAACATAATTATCATCGTCAGAATCATAAAACTCCAAATAATCGGAATAACTAGCTTGACTTCCTATCATATCGTTTTTTAAAGATTCAAGCGTACCTTTTTTAATAATTTTAACTAATTCATCATTATAGTCTGAACCTACCATTCCAGGTTTAACCTCATCAAATTCCAAGTATATATTTTTAGAATTTTCATCTATTTTTTCTTCAGTTTCTTCTTCATCTTCTGTATCTAATAGATTTAATAGTGCTTTGGGTTTAGGAGTTTCTTCAGGAGATTTTTTACCTGGTCTAAATGGATTAACATGAGGTTTACCTTTTTCTTTTTCCTTCTCTTTTTCTTTTGGCTTAACTTCGGGTAATACTTCTACTTCTTCAGTATTAGTTTCATCAATAGATTCGGAATTACATTTACATTTTCCTTTTACTATTGTACATTCACATTTTTCACATAATTTATCAATTTTTTCTTCAATTTTTTTCATTTCATCTAAATAAAAAGTTGTTAAAACTTTATCATCTTTAATTATTTCTAAGTAACCCCCTAAACTTGAATAATATAAATCATAATCACTACCCTTTACAGTCTCATCTTCTTCAGGATAATCATATTGTTCTAAAGCTTGCTCTCCATCATTAAGCTCAATATAATTATCTGCAAAATATATTTGATATTCGTCAAATTCATCATAATAAGTATTTCCAATATATAAATTAAAATCTTTTATATTTTCAGTAATATTATTTTCATTTAAAAACTTTTCTCTTTTTAAGATACTATATACTCGTTCAATTGCCTCTAAAACAAATTGTGGCTCTGTACCAAACCTATTTTGATTTCTTAATGCGAACTCAACAATATCGTCAATTGATATATATAGACTTGCATTAAAAATAAATTCCTCAACATTTTTATCATACTGTGATAATGCTCTCTCTATTTTAGAATATAATTCATCAGATATATCAGAAGACCTACTTGCTATTTCGGATAATTGCAATTTAGCAGATTTTAATTCACTTGAATATTGAATTAAAAAGTCAGAATATGATTTCTCATTAATTATAGTTTCCATTTAATAATATTATTTTTTTTTATTTATTCAATTTTTTTTAGATTATTCCATTCAAATTTATAATTCCCACAATCATACACTCTATAAATATTCCTACTTATCATTATATCATGTTCAGTCATATTACTGTCATAACCCTCTGCTATCAATTTATCCTTTCTAAAATTAAACCTATGCCTCCTTACTCCATCTACTACATACCAATAATTAGGTCTGCTGGTACTCACATACTCAAATCCTAATTTAATATACAAGTTATTATCCTTGGCGTTTGTCCAACATCTATTAGCATAACTTATAATTTTAATAGGAGTATACTCTTCCACAAAATATTTAAATAGTTTAGACGCTGCACCTATTACACTAGTATTTAACTTATTACAAAACCTTAATAACTCATACTCTCCATTTTTAGATACTTGGCCTAAACTTTTTCTTTTATTACCAAATGTCATCAAACTAACTAACTCCTCTCCATAATACAAACCTATATTATATTTACTTACACACTTGCCCTGCAAATGATTATCTTCTAAAAACTGATTAGACTCTTTAAACGAGACTTCTTTAATTCTACACTTCCTAGAATATATTCTATTAAGAGTCTTATTTAAAAGGTTAAGTATACGTGATTTAATAATATCTTGCATATAAGTCCAGTCATCTTCCCATATATGAATTAAAGTTATATCATTTTTAATAGCAAGTTCAGTTTTTGTTAAATGATAGTTTTTATCTCTATATAATTCATTATGCCAATATACTCCATTAAATTCAAATGCTAATTTATAATCAGGTAAATATACGTCAAGTTCCTTTGGAGAAATAACACTTCTGTCATTAACTGTAATACTTATTAGAGTGTCTATTGATAAAATAAAATCATAAATACTTTTTTGAGAATCAGAGTAACTATATACTGGATTACAATGAATACACGGAGTAACTTTATATCTTATTACTCTTAAATATAAAAAATTTAAAAGTATTGAGTACTCATTATTACATTTATCACATAAAATTTTAATATTTCTATTTAAATCTATACTTAGAATATTTAAATTATCATATTTTTCTTTTATTCTAATGATAGATTTTTTTAAATTATTATCTTTTATTTTATCAGTAATATATTTAGATTTAGTTGGATTATCTACCCCATACTTTTCTATTAAAGACTTTTTTATTTTATCTTTAACTAAACCAAATTGAACATTATAGTCAACTTGGTATTTATCATTACATGTATTTTTTCTTTTAATATTTGAAGTTTGTATTTCTTCTTTATCTCTATTTAAATGAGAATTTTTAATTTTATTTCTTATTTTTTCTGATTGATTCGGATGGCTAACACCATACTTTTTAATAGAAGTATTTTTAATTTTATCTCTAATTTCTTTAGATTGAGAAATATATTCTACTCCGCGTCTTTCTAAATTAGTTTTTTTAATTTTTTCTTTAACTTTTTCTAATTGAAAGACATTATCTATTCCATATTTTTGTTTTATTTTTAGTCTAATTTCGTCTTTGCTCTTATTAAATGGATGGTCAGTTTTTGTTTTACCATTCTTATAAGCAACTTCCCATGGAGAGTTACCTCCATTTTTTTTCATAGTTTCTTTTTTAAGTAGAATCGTTTCTTCATTAATTACGCATTGTGAACAACAATACTTTCTATACCCAATTGAAATATTTCTATAATCAACAATATTATTACATTCTTTATTATTACATTTAATTATAGAAGTTATATCATTTATATAATGATATAATAATTGATTAAAATATTTATCATTTCTTAATAAACTTTCCAAACTATTTTTAATACTGTAATTTAAAACTTCTAAATATAAATTAAAATAATTTTTCTTTATATATTTTTCAGTACATCTGGACGCTGGCCTATCTAATATAAAATCTATTATACCATTATACGAATCTTTAGGTTTTTCTGTAAAAACATTTTCTTCTAAAAGACTAATAACTTTATTTTTATCCATTTCTGTATTTGCTAAACTAAAAGAGCTGCATTATGCAGCTCTTTTTATATTAAAAAGAATTAGTTTTGTTTTTTTATGGTTTTCTTATTTCTGTCCAAGAGTCTGCTCTTAATGATAAGTCTAATGCATAAAGTTCTTCTGAATTATAATCTAAAGCCATAGGATTAAATTTTTCATTTAATATAACGGGACTAAATTTAAATTCTCTAAAAATATCTCCGTTTTTGTTGTGTATAGCAATATAACATTCTCCGGCATAATCTTTTTTAAGTCCTTGTGATCCTGTCTCAGGGTCAAATTGAATATCTGCCCATTTACGTAGTATATTATATACGTACATACTATTATTATCGTTTAAGTTAACGGTGAAGTTAATTTTAAGATCTGCTGTAGTATTTTCAGGTTTAGACTTAGCATATGACCTAGTCGAGAATTTATATTTTTGTTCAACGACTCCAACTGGCGTAATTTCAGGTAGTCCTTCTATTTTTAGAACGTGTTCAACTAAAATTTCAGATCCTGCTGAAACTGTAGCCGGAGGAGTTATAATAACTTGAAATTGATTTAAAAATACAGGTTCGTAGTTTTTTACACTAGCTGTTGAATTTTTAAAATGTGGTAAGCCTGATGCCATCTATATAGTATTATTTTTAGTTATTTATTTTATTTATTTATTCAAAAAAAAAACTTTTAAACATAAACGTCTTCTTTTACATCAATTACTTCTATTACTTCTTTTTTTGTAAATTTCTTTGTATTATTAGAACAATCAAACCATCCATTAATTGTAGTAGGAGCTCCTTCAAGACTAGTTAAATAATTATAAGAACAATCAAAACCTCCATTAACTGTAACAGGGGCTCCTTCAAGACTAGTTAACTTATTATTAGAACAATAAAAATATCCATTAACTGTAACAGGAGCTCCTTCAAGACTAGTTAACTTATTATAAAAACATGAAAAATATCCATTAACCGTCATAGGAGCTCCTTCTAGACTAGTTAAGTTAGTATTAGAACAATCAAAATTTCCAACTACTTCTTCTATATTTAGCTCTCTTAAATCGTTTATTTCCTTTATTCTAACATTACTAATTATGACTTTAATATTCTTAAAGTCTTCTATATTATTTTTAGTTATAAGCATATCTTTATTAAAAGGTTTAGCAATAAATATTTGTTCTTTGGTATAGCCTTTATTTAGGTAAGGAAGTAACAGGTCATCCCAACGTTCTTTAAGTCTTCTAGGTATAAATATATCTTTAGCACTAAGTTTAGGAGTTTCTTCTTCAGATATAAATTGTTCAAACAGCTTCATATGTTTCATTATTTTTATGAATTTATTTGAGTAGAAGTATCTATTGTTTGCGATGTATCTGACAATTTTACAACTTCGTCTGATACAGATGGTCCAGTTGATAATTTGCGTACACCTAATAATGATGCTCCTAATGTTATTATACCAGATGAGTAAAAAATTATGTCGTTTTTATTACTTATATATGAAAAATCTATGCATCCATATATAAAGCATAATAGTCCTATTAAGATTGTAATAACTCCACATACTCCAGTAGAACTAGTTTTTCCATCGGAATTAGACAGCATTTGTTGCCAGCTAAATTTATTAATATTTTCTTTTAAATCTTCAATTGTCATTTTTTATTTATATTTTTATTTCTCCTCTATATATAATTTGATTAAAATCGCTCATATGGTCTATTACGAATCGTTTAGCAGAATCTTCAGATTTAAAATATAAAAAATCATATTTATCTATTACTCCAATAAGATAATTAATTTTTACTTCATATCTATAGTTATCATCAGACTTATATGTATAATCCATATTATTTAATTTTTATTTAGGAGGGGTAGTCGCTGCTTCTTTTTTTCTATCTATTACTCCATAAATTATTTTACTTCCTTTTTTAAAGTCTTGAATACTCCTAAATCTAAAAAATGTGGATCCTTCTACTACTATTGCAGTATAAGAAATTTTTGAATTTCCTAATTCAGTTTTAGCTTTAGATATATTTTGTGGATTTATTAATTCAATTTGTAATTGATTTGTTGTATCATCTGCTTCATTTAATGGAAATGTAAAGTATATAATATACACGTCACCAGATCTCCAATTATCAGAGTATAGTATGCCATCTAATTCGTCTTTATCAGAATCATCTAAGTTTCTCCATTTTTCTATTTTATAATTTCCTTTTTTAAATCCAATTGGTGAATCCCTTTCCATATTTCCAACTGAATATCCTTCGTCTTTTAAGTATTTTCTTGCATCATAAAATGCTTGAAAATCAGTTTCTCCTTTATCTACTTTTTCGGCTAATGCTACGTTTCTATTTTCGATTCCAAAATCATTTTTAATTAAATCAATATCAGATACTTTTTTATTAATGAAATCATATAAGGTTTCATTTTTAATACTTACTAAATTTTCTTGTATAAATTCTTCAAATAATTTTATAAATTTCATATTTTTATTTTTATTTTTATTTTTAAACATAAACCTTTCCTTTTACATCAATTACTTCTCTTACTTCTTTTTCTGTAAATTTCTTTGTATTATTAGAACAATCAAACCATCCATTAATTGTAGTAGGAGCTCCTTCAAGACTAGTTAGTTTATTCGTATTACAATCAAAATATCCATTAAATGTAGCAGGAGCTCCTTCAAGACTAGTTATATTATTAATAAAACAATAATAACTTCCCTTAGCTATAGTAGGACCCCCTTCAAGACTATTTAACTTATTATTAGAACAATAAAAACCTCCATTAACTGTAGTAGGAGATCCTTCAAGACTAGTTAAACTATTATTAGAACAATAAAAAAAACCAGTTACTTCGTCTATATCTAGCCCACTCAAATAAGTTATTTCATGTATTCTAACGTTACCTATTATAACTTTAATATTCTTAAAGTCTTCTATATTATTTTTAGTTATAAGCATATCTTTATTAAAAGGTTTAGCGACAAATATTTGTTCTTTAGTATAACCTTTATTTAGGTAAGGAAGTAACAGGTCATCCCAACGTTCTTTAAGTCTTCTAGGTATAAATATATCTTTAGCACTAAGTTTAGGAGTTTCTTCTTCAGATATAAACTGCTCAAAAAGTTTTATATGTTTCATTTTAATTCGTCTTGATTTAAATCTAGTACTTTATTAAAATTGTCATTTGATATTAACACAACTTTCATAGGCTGGTTATTAGTATATTCTAAGTAATTTAATTTTGGGAATGCTATAAATTTAATATCATTATATTCAAACAAAAATGGGGATTCAATTTGTTCTTTAAATATATCAGATCCTGATGGTAATGTAATACTAGTTTTTTTAGATTTTACCCCTATATTTTTAGCAAAAAACTCTACAATATTTTTATTTGAAGTTTCAGTAAATATTAATAGACTATTAATATTCGTTTCTAAAGTTTTTAAAAGACTTGGGAATAATGTATTGTTTAAATAAGTAAAATATTGTTGTTCTTTAAGTATATTTTCAGCTTGCTTAATTGATTCATCATCTTTAGTGTCATTCGCAGGCTCAGCTTCATTAATGAATGATAAAAAATCTTTAGTATATTGTTCATCTATTTTATAAGTAAACCAGTTTGATTTTTCATTTAATTTAATACCAAATAATGATTTATTATTATAATTTATAGTTGAAATATAAAATTTTTTATTATTTGTTAGTTCTATTAATCTTATAGATTCTTTATTATTTTCTTTTATTAAAGAAATATTTTTTATTCTATTAGGTAAAATATTATTAGAATATAAAAAATTAGAGATTATAGTATTTAATTGTCTTTCCATTTAATTTAATTTATTTTGAATAAAATATGTTATTTTAATACTACCATCAGCTTGAGTATCTATATCAAATAATTCAGTATCCCATAGATCTCCTAGGACATCATTCATTAGTTCTATGGTTAAAGTATCTTCTGGAATAACATTATACACATAATTTCCATCTGTAGTTACTCCATCATATTCTATATCTCTAGCATGTTCTTTAAAGGTATTCCATAATATTTTTTTAATTTCATCTGGGTGATACTCTTCAAATTCATTAATAAATTCCTCAAATATTTTAATGTGTTTCATTTTCATGTATAAACTCCACCTTTTACTTTAACAGCGTTTCTCACTTCTTTTTCTGTAAATACTTTACTATTATAAGTAATAGTAAAATTTCCACCAACAATAGTAGGAGCTCCTTCTAGACTAATTAACATATTATCAGAACAATGAAAATTTCCAGTAACTGTAGTAGGAGCTCCTTCTAGACTAATTAACATATTATCAGAACAATGAAAATTTTCATTAACTGTAGTAGGAGCTCCTTCTAGACTAGTTAATTTATTATTAAAACAATAAAAATCTCCATTAACTATAATAGGGCTTCCTTCAAGACTAGTTAATTTATTATTAAAACAATAAAAATCTCCATTAACTATAATAGGGCTTCCTTCAAGACTAGTTAGCTTATTATTAGAACAATTAAAATATCCAGTTACTTCTTCTATACCTAGTGCTCTCAGATCAGTTATTTCTTTTATTCTAACACCACCTATTATTACTTTAATATTTTTAAAGTCTTCTATATTATCTTTAGTTATAATAATAGGTTCATTAAATGGTTTAGCAACAAGTATTTGTTCTTTGGTATAACCTTTATTTAGGTAAGGAATGAGCAAATCATCCCATCTTTCTTTAAGCCTCCTAGGTATAAATATATCTTTAGCGCTAGGCTTAGGAGTTTCTTCTTCAGATATGAATTGTTCAAAAAGTTTTATATATTTCATTTTCCTCCAATGTGATCTCCTATTATTGCTCCAACTGAGGCATTAAATAATCTACTTGTTAATAGGTCATATAAAATACCTTTTTCAATTCCTAGAGCTTTTGATATAGCTTTACCAATCCATGGTCCAGCAATAAACCCTGTTACGCCTCCTACTAATTTAGATATTATGCCTTCGTCTAATTTAGAAATTTCAGGATCCTTTTTTAGTTCTTCTAGTAGTTTAGTTTCTATTTCTTTATAGATACATAAAATGTCTTCATCATTTAATGATTCTTTAGTATTTTCATTAATTTTATAAATAATACTAATATTTTCTGCAATTCTAAGTATATTAGAAACAATTAGGTCTTTATTATCAATGAAGATAATTGTATCATCCAATTCCTCTAAAATATTTGCAGATATTATTTCTTTATCTAAAATAATAGTTTCTACTATACAGTCATTAAATAATTTCATATTATTATTTATATAAATTATGTAGTTTTTCTTTAGCATTTTTTAATTTATGCTTATCCTCACTAGATAGTTTCGTGCCTGCTCTATTAATATAATAATTTAGTCTAGACATTGCTTGTTTTAGGCTATCCGATTCTTTCTTAAGATATTTAGCTATTTCAATTGCATTTTTTGTAAAAATTCCTTCTTTAGGCTCCCATTTAGTTTTAACTTTTCCAGACCATTTCTTTTCAAATACATGTTTTTCATTTAATTTAAGTGATTCGTCATAAGTAACTTCTTCCCAAGATATAATTTCTTTTAATATTCTTTCATAAATAAGACCAGTTAATCGATCTTCTATAGTTACTGATTTTGGTCCTTTTTCATTATCAAGTTTAATATCTTTTGCTGCTTTTAATGCATCATCAATTGATGTATATTCACCGATAACTGTAATTCCAGAGTTATCTTCATAATACTCTGAGTCAATATCTAAAAATGTATTACTAACACTAACCCAAAACATATTAGGTTCTTTATCATCCCCTACCATCTCTTTTGCATTTTTAGCAGCTTCTGTATTTTCAGTATAGTTAGCATAGGATTCATTTACAGATTTCCAGTCAGAATATTTTTTAATATAATTCATTTTAAATTTTTGTTTTTTTTATTTATTTTGAAATTCATTTAGTATTTTTAAGTTATTATGTAATTTTTCACATAGAGACATAAAATCGGGTCTTTCATTTTCTATTAAATAAAACCATTCTCCATTTATTTTGTGGTGTTTCCATATTCTATGAAAAAACCCTTCTAAATTCCTTGCATATTTACTTTTAAATGTTGAAATTACTTCAATTTTATTTGGACATCCAGTTTGTAAATTTTTTAATCTTGACTCTAAATCTCGAGTAATCCCAATTTTATAATTATCAGTTTGGTCTTGTCTTAGTAAATAAATTAGCATTACTTTGTTAATTCAAAATATTTTTCACCAGAATCTATTTTATAACCAGATTTTTCTAGAAAATACTTCCATTCATTAGGATTATGACTTTTTAAAAAATCTTTTAGCTGAGCAATTTCATCTTCGATGTATATATCATATATTGTAAAATTAATTGATGAATCTAAATTTGAACCAATAAATAGGAGGTTATTATCCGGAGAATATAAAATACCTATAGTTTCATCCAAAAAATTCTTTTCTTGTTCAACTATGTAATCTTTAAATGATTGAATTTTCATATTAAAATGTTTATTTAACTCTAATTTATTTATTTATTCAAAATGTGTTAATCCATTTGTATTAAATAATAGTAATTGGTTTCTTTACTTATACTTATAGTAGTGTGTAAATGATAAACAATAGAGTTAAAACAATTTAGCTATAAAAACATACATAAAGTATATATTAACTTAAAAATGGTGAGCCTTTAATACTTTAAATTTAATGGAAGTCATATCTAAAAAACTCATAATAGATAAATTAAATTCTTATAAATTTAAAGTTAAAGAATTTCAAGTAGATATTATTTATGAAATACTAGACTCATTTTTAAATGGATATACTAATGTTATATTGAATGCTCCAACTGGTGTAGGAAAAAGTGTAATTGGATTTATTGTAGCGGATATACTAGGAGATATTGAGAAAGAAAAATTAAAATCAATAATATTAATACAAAATAATTCATTAGTCGATCAATATAAAGATATGTTTCAATATTTTTCAAATACTGAAATTATAAAAGGTGCCGATAATTATGAATGTGAAATTTTAAATAAAAGTGCAAAGTACTGTATTTATAATATATTAAAAGAACAAAAAAGTAAAGGTAAATTATATAATTGTTATAACTGTAAATTTAAGAAGTCAAGACAAAAAATAAATGAAATACCTCATCTTATAACAAATTATCAATATTTTTTCATATCGCGACTATATTCAGACCATTTAGAAAAACGATTAATTACAATATATGATGAGTGCCATGAAATTAATGACGCTTTTTCTAATAGTTATACAATATATATTTCTGAGCAATTACTAAATGAATATTTAAAAGAATTACAAAGTGAAGACCCTAATATTCTAAGTAGAGCTTTAAATATATTTAATTTTGTATCAATATTAGATAAAGATTATCGTAAAACCTTAAATTTTTTATTTGAAGCATATTCGTTATTAGAAAAATATTTTCATGATAAAGCATTAGAAAGAGTTTTGAAAAATGATTATAAAGGGTACTATAAATATAAATCTAAAGAAATAAAATATAAAGGGCTAGGTTGTAAAATTGATGATTTATTAAAATATAACTACACTCACACTGTAGATATTAATAATGTAACTAACGAGCTAACTATAAAACCTGTATTTATAAATGATTTGTTTAGTAGTATTACTTTTTCAAAATTTAATCTATTCATGAGCGCAACAATTCATCAAGATTTTATAATTAAAACTTTAAATTTAGATAAAAATGCTATAAAATTCATAGGAGCAGACTCTCCATTTAAAAAAGAAAATAAAAAAGTTATATTTTTAAATTCACATACTTTAAATTATAAGAATACTAAAGACTCGGGTGTTATACAAAAAATATCAGATATATGTAATTTAATAATTGAAAAAAAACATAAAAACGAAAAAGGTATTATCTTAACACCATCTTTTTATTTAACAAATGAAATATTTAATAATTTTATAAAATTAAATTCAATTAAAGTATTTAAACATGAAAGTGGACAAATCCTAAATTTAATCATAAATGATTTTAAGTTATATAATGGTCCAGCTTTACTAATATCTCCATCTCTATTTATAGGAATAGACTTACCAAACGATTTTTCAAGATTTCAAATAATGATAAAGGCACCATTTCATTCTTTAGGAGATTCGCGTATGTCATATATATTAAAAAATTACCCTGATATTTATAATATAATTACAATGTTTAAAATTATACAAGGATTTGGAAGAAGCACTAGAAATGAACATGACTACTCGACTACATACTGCCTAGATACTAATATCAAACGGCTATTTAATATCGCCCCACTGGAAATACAAAATCAATTTGATATAATAAATGTATAAAAATAAACGATTGATTATCAATTAATTATATTTAGTTCAAAAATAAAGTACTTAAAAATTTTAATATATCAAACTTATTTCTTATTTTTGTATTAAATATAACGGTTACAGCCTTATTTAGTGTGGGCAAAATTTTTGTTTTCTTTTTTCTCCTCACAGTTCGTAGTAATGTTGATACGAAGCACGGTTATTGCATGTAACGTTTTCGGGCTTGGAGATAGTTTTTAATGCGATTTAAACAACAGAAATATGTTAGAAAAGATACAGAAAAAAGTAGAAGACCTTAGAATAAAGGTATATGCTGGACAGAACAACGAAGACACAGAAAAATACTTATATGACATTGAGCAAATGATATTCAAAGCGATGGACGAAGCATTAAAGATTTCTTCCAAGCCAGTGTTAGCAGATAGTTGCCAACATAATTGGCTGAAATCTCATTCAAGGCATATGCTCTATTGTGGGAGCTGCGGTAAATATAAACCCGAAGGCTCTTAGTTGGCAATTTCTGCTAACGTTTTGCAGATAAGCGAAGGCACAAATAGCTTTGGCTTTGTGGGGTGGGATTTGGGCTTTTGCTTATGTGCTGTTATGTGTCTGTAAAATTTTTAATAATTATTTTTTGCGTGGGAATTAATCAATTTAATCATTTAATAAAAACAACAAAATGGAAACTTTAAACAAATTATTTACCGAACAAGATGTAGAAAATGTATCAGAAAAAATACTTTCATCAACTAAACAAAAAATCAAAGACCAAATTGCTGATACCTTTTACGAAGAAATGTCAGATTGTTTGTTTGAACATTACAACAATTTCAAAGACGGAATGAAAGCCGATTTGCTAAAGGAAATTACAGACCAATATGTAAGCGACCCTGTAAATTATCAATTTAGAGAATTTAGAAATAAGCTATTTGCAGAGAACAAAGATGTAATTCTAAAATCATTGACCGACCAAGCAATTTTTGAAACAGTTGAGAGTATCATTTTAGAATATACTCATAAACAACAAACTTTTGGATGGATGTGGAATGAGGCTATCGCAAAAATTGTATTAGCAAATTGGGGTAAATTCAAAGATGATGAAAGAATACAAATGTCATTTGGTAGAGAAATTGATAATTTGAAAGGACAAATACAAAGACTGCAAGAACGACTAAATGAAGTTTCATCAATAGTAGACGAAAATCATTAAATCATTTGTGCGGTGGGAAAAATAATTATTAAAAATTTTATTGCACATAACGGTTGGGGGTTTGCGATAGTGCCGCTTACCACAAATTCCAATTTCAGCACTAAACTTCATAGCGGCATTTTGCAAACCCTGTGTTATATGAAGTTTTATTTTTTGAAGGGCGGGCAACAAACAAATTATTAAAATGGAAAAATTAACATCAATCAGATTGCAGCCAATGATTAACATCAATAAACCCAATATGGATTTGTGGTGTCCGACATTAAATTTTGGAAGAAAGAAAGCAGGTAAATTCAAATTTCCAATAGTATTTAAAAGTATTAAACCTGCTGAAAAACTTTACGATGAACTCCAAAATTTAATTGGCAAATCATTGGACGAAGTGAAAGCTGCATCTGAACCGCTTTATGATAAATACAAGAAGTACGATTATCGGGTGGGTGGTAAAAAATAAAATTTCCTATAACGGTTTGGTATAAACGCAGTGTTTAACTAAACTTAATTTGAAATACAAAACTTAAAATTATGATAAAGACATTGATTGAAAAACTGGAAACATTACGTTTATACTTTGTTAGTAAACGCTGTTTTAAAGTAACTTATAAAAGTAAATTGAATGGTAATATAGGAACAATTGGATATTATGGTAAATCAATTGATGGTGTTAAGAAAAAGTTTCAAAAAGAATTTGAAAATTCAATTATTTTAGACGTTTCTTACAATGTTTACTAACGTTATCGGGCTTGGCGAAGGGCGATTATTAACCGAGAATGTTACTACGAAGAACTAAACAAAAATTTAATAAATAAAAAAAGCGATGGAAATAGATGTAAAAAAACTGATGCCAGAAGTAACAGATAATCATTTTGAAACGATAGACTTGTTACTTAAAGCAAACCAAGAAATAATTGAAGCATTACATATTATGCAATCCAGCATTGACAATTGGGATGATGCAGAATGTATGCAAATCAATAAAGACAGAATGATAAAATACTTTAATAGATTTAGTAAGGAGGTGTAGGCTTTTTATTTATTAAATTTTTGAACCGAAATGATAATACGAAGCGATAAACTAAGCCTTTTGCCAAGCCTGTGTTATAAGGCGAAGCGAACCGTTGGCTTTTCGCCAATGGCTTATAACGGTTTGCAGGTTTATTCAGTTGCGACTTTAAAAACGAAAAATTATGATAACAGAAAAACAATACTTAAAAGCGAAAAAGTTAATTGCAGACTACGAAAGCCAGCAATTGAATAAACATGTTGTTATAAGCAGTAAGCCGACCTCAAAAAAGAAGAAGGTGATTATAGATGCAGATAAATTTTCAAAGATGTGTGATGTTATTAAACGGATATAGGCTTATTGCTGCTAACGGCTACAAACATGCTTAGTGCCTAATTAAATAGTAATTAACAATCAAAATAGTAGAATTATGAAAATAGCAAAAATGTTCAAAACTGCACTACAACAGGCATTAAGTATGTTTGTTGTTAGCAACCATGTTTACTGGGTTTTCCGTAAATTCAAACGACTTGAAACAATGGAAACTGCACCTGAAACATGGTTAATTGATGTGGATTTTGCAATCCATTTTGTAGAGCCATTTAAAAGTTATAAAGAGGCAAAGAAAGCAGTTGACTTTGCAAAACATTTACAACCTTGGCAAGAGTTTGTCATCTTACATGGTTGCTAATGGTTGAGTGTATGAGTAGTGTGGCTTTGCACATACTTTCAACTTACAGATAAACTTATTTAGCCACATTACTTATACACTTTGTTATAGGTATGTAAAATTTACGGATATGAAATTTATAAAAAAACAATTACTTAGAAGTATAAACTTTGTTAAACGCTATTGGGAATTTATCGTTGTAGAATTTGCCGAAGATTTGGATTTAACTTGGTTTGGTAAATGGTTTTTAAGAACAATGATGTTTGGTTTATTTATGTGTTATATTCCAATAGTAATTGTTTTTATGCCACTATGGTTAATTATATTCAAATACGATGAAAGTTTAGGAATGTAGGTAGTAAATTTTATTACCTATAACATTTAGGTGTATGAGAAGGTTTGCTTAGATGAACTTTCAAATTACCGACAATACTTATAGCAAACTTTCTTATACACCTTGTTATAACCAGTACGATAAAATTAGTAGAAACTTAAATTGAAACATAAATAAAATTTTTTAAATATGAACGAATACAAATTAAAATTATTGGATTACATCTCAAAAAATTATGAGAATGTGGTAAAATCAGCACAAGGTGGTGAATATATTGAAATAGATTTAATACCAAACAGCCACGATGGATTACACGATTTACCCGAAATTTTGGAATGTTGTGAAAAAAACGGAATTGATGTATATATGTTTTTACGTAGTTATCCAATGGATATTGGTGATGGTATTAGAATGGGAAGATATATGTATTATATGCAAAAAACCACCAAGGCAATACTGGATGATTTAAAAAATTTTAACACAGAAACTCAAAACGAAGAACAAAAGTAATATTGGTTATAACGTTCTGTAAATATGATTAGTTGAAGAGTACTGTCATTTATAATTTAGTAGATTGATTATCAATTAATTATATTTACTTGTTATATTTAGTTCAAAAATAAAGTACTAAACGTGTTAATATATCAAAAATATTTCTTATTTTTGTATTAAATATAACGGTTGAGAATATAAGTAGTAACCGATTTGAAACAAAAATGTTAAATTAACGTATAATGATATTAAAAGGTAGTAACTTAAATAAACCACATAACTCGGTTATTACTTATATTCTTTGTTATGTGTATGTAAAAATAAATTTATACCAATGAAAAAAGAAATTAAAATAGGTGACAAGACGTTTGAATTTGAGAGTCCAAACATCTTAGATAAATCAACAACAGATATGATGAATGACTGGTGTAGATTAGTAGAACAACAAAAGAGTGATGAAGATGTTTGGACGGTGATACCTGAACTACCAGAATACAAATTCAAAAATCTTAAAATAGAGAGTAGTCCGTTTGAAACAACAGAAGAAACTACTGAAATGACAGTAACTTTTAAGTATGATGATTTTGAATTTGATGATAAAAACTCATAAATTTATTTTTATTACACATAACGGTTGAGGGTTTATGCAGTTAAATTTTTACCAATAAAAAATAGAAATGAAAAAATTTTATTGCATTAAACCCTGTGTTAGCCGTCTGTATTTTTTAAACATTATTTTTTTAGGGAGGCATTTAATTAATCAATTTAATCATTAATAAAAACAAAAAAATGGAACAAGTAAAAAAAGCATACGAAGAAATATTCAAAGCGTTAAAGAAACACAAGGACATTTGCGTTTTTGATGTAGAAGATTTGGAAAGAAAATCAAAAGTTCATCTTTTCGGGCTTACATTAAAAGAGGAATATGGCTTAAACATAGACCCGAAGCAAGTTCAGGCGGTAAACTATTTTAAACCATCAGACCATACTTGGATTGGATGGTATGGCGAAAAGCATAATCGAACAATAAGCTGGAGCGTTGATGGCAGACAGCCCGAAGATGAACTTTTATTGCAAATCGGATTTCCAACAGGGGCTTATATTTTTGGCGAAGATTATGCAACCGATTTCTTTCAAAAGTTTTGGTTGGAATTGAAAACATACAAGCCCGATTATATTGATGAAGCGAACTGTTGCTTGTATTGGAACATCAAAAACGCAAAAGAGATTTTCAATTCATATAACGCTTTGCTAAAAAAATATTACGAACTAAATAAAGAGGATGCGAAACAAAGACTAATTGATAAAATGAAAAAGGAATTGGAGCAGTTAGAAAAATCATCTTAATCATTGGAGCGTTGGCAAAAAATAATGTTTAAAAAATATTGCGGCTAACTATTATATATATACAAGTATGCTTAATATATTGAATATGAATACTAAATTCGATTGCATTATCAGACAATTTAAAAAAACTCAGATAACCCCTTAATACACATCAAATAAAACAATTTAAACTTATGAAAATTGAAAAAATAAAATGTGAAAGATGTGGTGAAATACTAAATCCTAAAACTACTAAATGGCTTGAACTTTCACAAACTGATGGCAATTATTATGACGCCATACCTATTGGTCATATATCACAAGGAGGATTTAGTTTCGGAACTACATGTGCAATTATACAACTTAAAGAAACTATAAAATGTTTAAAAAATTAAGTCAAGACCAAATTAATGAAGTCTTAAATCATGCAAAAGATATGATAAGACAACACCCAGAATACAGATGGGGCCAATCTGTATTTAATTCACTATGCCAGTTTTACCCAGACACAGCTAATGCAATCCGCACAACTGAAAATGATCCGTATTATAATGATGGTATAGTTGACCAGTGTATTAATTTTATAAAAGAAAAAGAGGATTAAAAATTTAATTTTAATCCTCTTTTCTTATTTTAAATTATTAATTTAAAAGCTTGGAATAAACCCTGTTGACGAACTTGATAGTTGGCCATTAGCTCTAGTAATAGTGATTCTATTAACTATTTTATGTAGAGCTCTAGTAAAGTTTACACTAATATCTATTATACCAGTATTAGTTTCAATTACTTCAGACGTATTATTTGAAGCATCCATTATTACTTCAAATGAAGTTAATCCTCCTGCAGCTTTAACCGCTTCTAAATAGTTTTCTACAATTGTTCTTATTCTTAATCTTGTAATTTCATCATTAAAATCAAATAAGAAGTTGAATAATATTCTTTCAATATCATTTTCAATTGTAATTAAGCTATCTCTAACATGTAGGTTATTTAATGCAGATTGGATTTTTTGGTATCCTGTGTTATTACTCATTAACATAATACCAAATCCTCTTTTTCTTGTAATTAGATTAAATCCTATAGGTTCAAGATAGTCTCTATCAGTTTTAGTTAATTCATATTCTATACCAATTACTTCCGAATCGCTTATTATACCTCTTTTTGCGGCTGTTGCAGTAAATGGATTTCCTCCAGTAAATTTACGCATAAACAAATTCGCTACATACATAGCTGGAGGTATTAACTTATTTTGTCCAGCCTCTCTTATGATTAACCACGGCATACAATATGCGGCAAACGTAGACATATTAATACCACCAATTTGCTCATCTACTAAGTTAAAAGTAAACGAAGGGTTTAATGATAAATCTCCGCCTTGTGATATATATTGTGAACTTACTAATCCCGTTGTTGAATCAATAAAAGATGGGTCATTTGATTTTTCAAATTGTTCAAATGATGGAGCATTCACAAATGCAATCATTCGTTGATGCATTGCTGCAAGTTTAATTAAAGGATTTTTACTTGCTCCACTTATATCGCCTGACCAACAATCAATTAAATATCTAACATTAACGATTTCTCGTTCCGCAAGAGTAGATGGAATATTAGTACTATCAAATAAGTAATTTAGAATAGTATTTTGATTAATTCCATTAGCCAAATGCCTATTAATATCTAATTTAAATTCTTTAAGAGTTTGTCCTTTAATTTCAGTAATAAATGTATCAACTCCTTTAATTGAAGTAACTGATACTGGACTTCCATTTACTAAAATTTCATCTTTACATTTTACAGTTAAATATGTAGTAGTAACTAAAGGAGATCCACTATCAACTTTAGTTTCTTTAACTGATAAAATTCTAGTAAGTCGAGGTCTTCCTTCAGATACTGACGCTCTTAAAAATTGTCCAGGTTTTAAAAATTCTGAAGTATTAGTTGAGTTATCATATGTTGTAGTATTACCTTGTACTATTTTTTTAACAATAACAACTTCAGTTGGACTAACTTGAGAATCAACATTAAAATCTAAAGAAAATTCAGTTTGAGATGTATTAAATTCTATAACTGTATCTGGCCCGGATGTATATGTTAATATATCGCTTTGATTTAATAAAGTTATATCGTCATATGCTTTAATTGTAATATATTTTAAATTACCATTTCCAGTATCTACAAATGATCCTTCAACTTTAATATATTTAACAGTTGGTGAAGGAAGATTATCAGTATTTATATCACCCGTTTTAATAAATCCATCAAAATATGATTTATAAAGGGGAGTTCCTTCATATGCTCGTACTACTTTAGTAGTTCCACTTACATATGCGGTGTTACTAGTAATAGTACCAGGAACTGTATTTGTTCCATCAGCATCATCTTGATATAATAAAATACTAGATACTGGCTTTTTATAAGAAATAACATCTATTAATTTAGTACCGTAATCATCAGCATCTTTAGTTAATTCAGAATATCCATGACCAATTAAATCTAACCTATGTGACTCAATACTTAAATCTGTAAAAGTATCATTAGTTAAATCAATTAGCTCAGTTTTTTCTGTATCTATTGCACAAAGCACTTCAGTTATAGGAAATAAATTATTAACTAATCTTGAAATATCAATTATTCTACCTCCTCTATCTTTAAAATCAGGAATCATACACCCTTGAGTTCTTCCAAGAACTTTTATTTCTTTAAGTTGTAAAAACTCATTAATTAAAGACTTTTTAAGTCCTTCTGCTGTAAAATATTTACCAAATACTGCGTCTTTAGATAAAGATATATAGTCATTATAAGTACCTTCTATTATAAGAACATCAACAAAATAATCACTTATATAATCTTTAGGATGTATAAAAGATGGAACTGGAATTTGGTCAGCTAATGAGCCATACCACTCTTGAACAGTTATGTCATACCCTAAAATTTCAGCTTTTTTAGTAAAAATAGTAACAGGTTTTTTACCTAAATTAGAGAATGATAATATTTTGTTTACCTCAGATGTTCCAGTTAAGCCAGACGCATTATTTTTAACCTTAGTAAGTTGTTTATCACTTGCAAACCAAAGTTTTTGTGTATTGAAAAATTTAGAGTATCCATCTTGAGCTGGTAAACTTATAGTATTTCCAGTAGATACTTCAGTATTAAATGTAGTAAAATACGCCTTATCTAGTGTATCATCAATAGGGCCAACGTTCATTACATATACTGGGCCTTCTTTAAGAGCTATCTCAATTGCTCTATGAAAAAAACATCCTCTATTTTCTAAATAAGGATCTTTATCACCAAAAACTGAATTTCTAGTTCTTAAATCTGGTATAAATACTATACTATTAATTGGGCCTTTGCGGCTATTTCCAATTATTAATCTGCCAGTAGTAATAGGCAAAGAAATATTAGAACTTTGGTCTATTTCGATTTGGTATACACCAGATGATTTAAATTGTTGTAAATTTAATGTTTCAGCCATTTCTTAAAATTTATTTTTATATTTTTATTTATTTAAAAAATAATGCAAAAAAAAATAAAATGACAGAAAAATAAATTATTATTTTAAGTATAGACATCACCTTTTACATCAATTAATTTTCGTACTTCTTCTTCTGTAAATTTCTTCTTATTATTATTACTAAAAAAATTTCCATTAACTATTTTAGGAGCGCCTTCTAGACTAATTAAGTTATTATAAGAACAACTAAAATATCCAACTACTTCTTCTATATTTAGCTCTCTTAAATCGTTTATTTCCTTTATTTTAGCATTACCTATTAAAACCGTAATATTCTTAAAATCTTTCATATTATCTTTAGTTATAATAAAAGTGTCATTAATGGGTTTCACTACAAATATTTGTTCTTTGGTATAACCTTTATTAAGGTAAGGAAGTAATAAGTCATCCCATCTTTCTTTAAGCCTCCTAGGTATAAATATATCTTTAGCGCTAAGCTTAGGAGTTTCTTCTTCGGATATAAATTGTTCAAATAGTTTTATGTGTTTCATTTATCTAATCCTGTCAGTTCTAAAAGTTAAATTTTGTATAGTACTATCTATACAAATTATATCAAAAATTGGTTTATATAAAAATAAGGTAGAACCTGCGAAGTCTGCATCACTAAATATGTCTATTACGTCTATGTAGTTATTTGTAGAATTTGTTAATAATTTAATACTAAACGTGTTTGGAACAATTTCATCATTAAAAATTAGTCTAAATACTTGGCCGTTTTTCCATTTATTTTTAGAATCGTCTATTATAATTTCAACATCTCCATTTAATACTATTCTAGTACCAGAGTTAACATGTCTTAAGTAGTTAGTAAATTGTTTTAATTCTATTGTTGTTACATTTATAATATTTACTTCTGGAGAATTTGATAAATTATAATTTTGTACAGTATTAGTTATTCCAATTTTATTCGGAACATTTTTATCAATTGAAATTCCATCACCGTTTTTTATTGCGTCTATATTATACGAAACTTGGATAGACGTTTTATTATTATAAATATTACTAATTTCATCATAATTTTTATTAATTAAACTCATTATAGTTTCGGTATTATCAAATAATGCTTGGTTTGAATTTAATGAATCCTCTATTGTTTTAAGTCTAGTATCTATTGAAGTAGTCACAGCAGAATCTATTATTAATGATTTTAAATCTGTAATTTCATTTTTTATATTAACAATTTCACTAATATTATCTCCATAAATTCTAGTTAAATCTTTAAATTGAGTAAGAACATCAGTGTAAAGGTCTAATGAAAATGTAGAATAATCATTAATACTTTTTTCTATAAATACAGTATCAATAGATGTATCAAATTTAAAATTAGCTTTAAATGCATATGATGTTCCATTAGTATTATTAATAGGGTCTGGCCGATATTTCATTAAAGTTGGAATTTTAAAATTAATTCCAGATTGTTCAGGTTTATTTAAAAATAAAATACCATATAAATTAGTAGAAGTATCAGCTGGATTATTTTGATCAAATACATCATAATATATTAATACAGCATTAAATTCAAAAGATTTACTTCCAGCGTCATCAGCTAATTGGCTTAAAGATTTAATTGATAAATTTTGTGAAGCTAATGTATAATCATTTAATGTAAAATCCAAAGATATACCGTCTAAAGTAGACCTCTTATATTCTACCGTAGTAGATCCTTTTATTTTTCTTATTTTTTCAGTTAATGCACTATGAAAATTAGTTATGGAATCAGTAAAATATGAATTATTAGTTTGATTTGGTGAATGCCAATATCTTTCTTCCCATTGAGATAACTGGTAATTATATATTTCTTGTGTTACACTTCTATCATCAATATCAAAAAATGATTTAATAGATAATCCGTATGGATGAGTATCAAAATAATTTCTTCCAACTAAATATTCAGTATTTAATGGATTATCAGGAATATTAGTTAAATTCATTCCAGGTGCATAATTCTCGTCTTCTACTGAATCAAATAATACATAAGGCGTATTACCAACGGAGGTAGGAGTATGAATATATACCTCAGTATACGCATTTTTAGAATGTTTAACACTATTAACAACATCTATATCTGCAATATATCGTACAACTTTTTTATAATTTGATGGAGTATTAGTATTACTTAATAGGTGTTCATCTTCTTCAACAAATAAATCTTTAACATTTGTAATTGAATTTTCAAATGGAGTAGCTTTTCTAAATCGCATAACCCCTAATTCTTTAAGCCATTTCCAAAATACTCTTTCACTTACATTTCTTTTTAATTCTCTATTATAAGCACTCCTACTTGTAATTAAACTTTCTAAGTTTAAACAATAATTTTGAAATGACTCACTTAAATTAATAGATTGGTCAGTATTTACTCCTTCTATTAATGGGGTTTCTCCTAATACATTAAATTGTAAAAAATTTTGGTTAGTTTCAGCGTCATTTATTTTACCTATTTCTGGGATACGTAATAATGCAAATTTGCTAAATACAAACTTATTTCCTGTATTATTTGCAGTAGTCGTTAAGTCTTCAATTGAAGACGGAAATGAATAAAAAATACCCTCGCTGCTTTTTATTGGTTTTATAAATGGAGTTGTTGCCATTATTTAATATTTTTTTAAGATAATTAGAGCTATATGTAGGTATTAATAATTAATAATTCCAGCTTTAGTATCAATTGCATGTTTTATTTCTTTTTGTAAAAACTTTTTGCCTCTATTTTGGGATATGATAACATCATCTGTAACTAATTTAGGAGCTCCTTCTAGACTAGTTAATGCATTAAAAGTACTAATGAATCTGCCATTTACTATTTTAGGACTACCTTTACGATTAGTTAAATTATTGCTAGAACAATTAAAATCTCCAAGCACCTCATCTATATCTATATCCCATTTATTCATATCGCCGTTTATATAAACTAAACCAACTATAATTTTAATATCTTTAAAATCTTTTACATTATTATCATTTATAATAACTTCATCTCTAAGAGATTTAGCAACTACTATTTGTTCTTTTGTATAACCTTTATTAAGGTAAGGGATAAGAAGGTCATCCCATCTTTCTTTAAGTCTTCTAGGTATAAATATATTTTTACGACTAAGTTTAGGTATGTCTTCTTCAGATATAAACTGTTCAAATAATTTAATACGTCTCATTATTTTTATTTATATAAAAATTAAAAAAAAATATGATTTGCTCCTTGAATTAAAAATTAAAATCTTTTGCAATTTTAGTTATATTGTTATCTAATTCAGTTAGGTCACACTCTTTAGATTTTAATATATAAAAATCCAAATTAAAAAATTGTAATGGCTTATGTGTATACTTTAAAGATGACCTGTATTTTTTAACAATTTTATAACAAAACCTATCATAAAAAAGTCTTCTAGTTTTAGATTCGTCTAATGCACAAAAAATAAAAGACTCTGGCTGTATTTCTTCTATAAATTGAATGGCTGCTGAATCGATAGTAGGAATAGATAAAAAAGCTTTTTTAGGATCATTTAACAACTTAAATTCTCCATTTGCTTTAAACTTAAATAACCAGTGGTTTTGTAAAGTTGAATAGTTTGTGATAGCTATATCATATTTAATATCATCTATTTTAAATACTCCTATCCATTCGCTTTGCGATTTATTCCAATTTATTAATAACGGATTTTTTAATCCTTCTATAATAAATTTTTGAAAATTTTTAAACATAAACTTCTCCTTTTATATCAATAACATGTCTTACTTCTTTTTCTGTAAATTTCTTTAAATTATTGCTTATATTAAAATCTCCTCTTATTATAGAGGGTGTCCCTTCAAGGCTAGTTAATCTATTATAAGAACAATCAAAAAAGCCATTAACTATAACGGGACCACCATCTAAACTAGTTAAGATATTATTAGAACAATTAAAGTTACCTCCTATTGTGGAAAGGCATCCTTCAAGACTAGTTAACTTATTATTAGAGCATGAGAAATTTCCATTAACTGATACAGGACTTCCTTCTAAACTAGTTAAGTTATTATTAGAACAACTAAAATACCCATTAACTATAGTAGGACCGCCTTCTAAACTAGTTAGTTTATTTAACTTATTTAAGTAACAATCAAAATTTCCTGATATTTCATCTACCCTTAATACTCTCAAATCATTTATTCCTCGTATTATAGCATTACCTATTATAACTTTAATATTCTTAAAGTCTTTTATATTATTTTTAGTTATACTAATAACTTCATTAAAGGGTTTAGTTACAAATATTTGGTCTTTTGTATAACCTTTATTTAGATATGGAATACACAAAGAATCTCGTCTTTCTTTAAGTGGTATAAATATATCTTTGACACTATAATTATGATTCTTAAATTTATTAGATGCATTACAGTCTAATAGACTATGATATTTCATTTTTATAAAGTATCTACTGTTAATTTAATTAAGTCAGCCATAGATTTAAATGGTTGTTTACTATTTATTACTTTCTTTAGTGCATCTTCTACTAATTTTTCGTCGAACCCAGCTTTAATTAATTTAGTTTTAGCTTTACTTAAAATCTCCGAGTCTTTTATATTTTTTGCTTTATTTACTTCAGGTTTATTTACAGCGTCTTTAATTGTAAAAGTTACAAAATTTTCTACAGTTTCTTCTGCTTGTTTAGTAACTTTCTCTAATTCTTTCTTTTTAGTTTCATCTTCTTTTTGTTTTAGTTGAGTTTCTAATTTAAAAATAAGTTCTTTTTGTTTTTTTAATTCTTCTACATATTTAGAAGTATCAGTTGGTTTAACAACAGTATTTAATTTATTAATATCAGTATTTAAATTTTGTTCTTCCTCTTTTAATCTCTTATTTAAACCGGATATTTCGACTTGAATTTTTTCTTTTTCTTTTTTAGTAATATTGGCACTATTAATAATATTTTCTTTTTGCCTAATAGATTTTTTAATAATTATAATATTTTTATTAGTTATATCAATCTGTTCTTTTAAATCATTAATACTAGCCCGAGGAGCTTCTTCTTTTTTTTCGGTAGGCACTTCTTTTTTTTCAGTAGGCCCTTCTTTTTTCTCAATAGGTATTTCTAATTTCGAAATACTTTCTGTAGCTTGCTTATTACTTTCAATAAATTCATTTTTAAATTTTTCTAAGTCTTTAAATAATGGGTCTTTACTAATATCTTCTGATGGAATTAAAGCCTGCCTAACATCTGCTTCTAAATTAGTCAAAGCAACTTTAATAAGATTAAACCGGTTCAATAATATATCTTTGATTGCCACTAACTCTTTAACTCTTTTCGGTTTATCATGGTATTTTTCTGCTAACTTTTTTAAATCATTTACGAAATTATCAAATTTATTTTCTATAAATTCTATATTAGATGTTTTAGCTTTTCGCAAAGCTTCCTTTGCATTTTTAGTTCTTTCATATAATATTTCAGTTCTTGTTTTCAATTCGTCATACTCAGGCAATCCTCGCTGCTGAGATTTTTTCAATTGCTTTAATGCAATTGTTCCTTTGTAATATTCCTCTTCTAACATTAATTCTCTAAATAATAAAGTTAAATACGTTTTTAATAATTTACTAGAACTAATAGTAGAATCACCTAACACAGCGTCAGCTATATCTCTTACAGATTGACCTTTAAATTTTCTAAATTTCTTAAATCTTAAATCTTTAGCATCTATACTTTCTTCTAAAGAATCTAACCCTACTATATCTTCACCTTCTTTTTTTATTTTTAAAGACTCTTTATCAAATTTAGCCTTAGTAAATAACCCATGTATAAAACTAAATAACCCCTCGTTAATACTATTTTCTTGCATTTTATTTTTTTTATTTTTAAGCAACTTTTAATAAAGTTAAAATTCTATTTCCCATTGTTGCAGTTGCTCCAGACGTTAACCATCTTCCTTCTATTGCTTGCCCAGCTGAAACTGTTACAATAGCAGTTGTAGTAGCTATAAATCTATCATTATTACCATTATTTAATAATACAGTTTTATCTGAATTAGTTACTAAAGATCCATTTGCATATACTGATATAGTTATTGATCTAGAATTTGTAGTATGCGTTAAATCTGTATTAAACCATACAATATATGTTCCAGCTCCAGGAGTAATTGTCATATCAGTAGCAAGAACTGCAGTAGCAGAAGCCGTTGTAATATTTCCAGCAGCATTTACACTATTATATGGCAAGTTAGGAGCTCCCCATTCTATTCCATTAGCTGCCCCTGAATTTGCAATTATAGCTTGCCCATTAGTTCCTACCCCTAGCCTAACATTATTAGTTCCACTATGAGTTATAATATCTCCTTTAGTAGTTAAAGGAGATAAATTATTAAATCCAGTAGTTTGAGTAGAAGCATTAGTTCCTCCATTTGCTATAGGCAATACTCCAGTAACTCCTGTAGTTAATGAAATATTAGTTATTGTATTTAAACTACCATTTATTGTTTTATTTGTTAATGACTGAATAAAATCTTGAAATACAAACGTATCATTTCCAGTTAATAATGGTAAAGATATAGTTCTATCTGCTAAAACGGCTGATCCACTAAAAATATAATTAAATGTATTACCAGGATTTCTTAATTTTAAATATGTATCTCTAAATATTTGTTCAAATAATCCAAATGTATTAGATTGGTCATTATATATAATACCTGAATTTAATTGTACTTTATTAGTAATTGTTATTTTAGTAGACGTATGTGTATTAATATTAATGTCTGATACTGCATTTGTTCCAATTGAATGTTGATGGTCAGACTTAGCAAAGCTATTTGCAATTCCTATACTATTAGATGTACTAACTGAAATAGGGATTCCACTAGTTAATGGGTCACTTCCATTAGGTAAGTGTCTAGATGCATGAGATGTTACATCTATTCCATCTACTAGATTTATATTAATAATATTATTATTATTTAAATCTAAATTGCCAGTTAACAAACGAGTTCCATTAGTTAATAAATATTGTGGATGGTCATCATCACTTAATCCTAATAAATTACCATGGTTAGCTCCGGCACTAATTGCACTTGAACTTCCAGCAAAAGTTGGTCTCTCGTCTCTAATTTGTATTATATTAAAGGTTCCTTCTTTAACTACAATTGATGCAATAGGAGTAACTGAATCTATAAAAAATGGAGGAGGAAGAGGTAATGCCGCAGACTCAACTTCAATTAGTGTTGCATATTCGGCTTGTGCGTATATTAGCATATACCGTTCAGTATTGCCTTCTCCTGATAAATATAATGAATGTTTAGCATAATATCCTGATGTTATTGGAGTTAATGTTCCAGTGTTAGTATCATAATATGTATTACTTGCAGTATTTTGAGAATATTTATACCAACTGTTACTACCATCTCTATAAAAGGCTTCCCATGTTATAGAGGTTCCCCCCGTTGGAAGATACTCTTTAGTTCCAAAATGATAATGACCTCCTGTTACATCTAGTTGTCTGTCTATAGCAGATTCAGAAACAGTAGATCCTGAATTAAATATTGTTCCAATTACTTCTCTTATATAATCTTCTAATTCATTTGCATGATTATTAATATTAATTGAACTTGTATCTATAAAATTTAAAGATCCATCTCTAACTGCAGCTCGACCTAATATAACATTATATTTTAAATCAGGGTCTGATGCAGAAACAGCTACAGTAGAACTAGAGTTTACATAAACATAATTATGTGAATTATTAGTTAAATTTAAAACGGTAGTATTCCAACTAACTTCTTTTTTATAATTTAGAAGTTGATCTGTTAAAAATCCAGTTCCAGCTTCAACTAATACTTGTAATGCAGGCGAGCCATATTCTGATAAATTTCCACCAGTTAATACTCCAGTTACTATACTAGATTTAAGTAATTTAGTTATATTAGTAAGTCTATCAGTTCTAAGCCCTTGATAAATATCTCCAGTTACAACATTTCCACCAACTACTCCTGATTCATTAAATGATATACTAAACGAGGCATTATCTGGATTTATAAAAATTCTACTTCTACTTCCTATTCCAGTATAACCCCCAATTGTTAATGGATGTAAAACTGATAAATCCTCTTCATTTTCAGCTAAAATACTACCAGCTACTATAATAGTACATCCACTTCCTACATTTCCATTTTCAATTCCAATATTCCAGTGTTTAATTTCAGTACTTAAAATATCACAAGATGCTCCATTTTGTAAATATATTCCAACTCCTACTAAAGGCGAACCTCCTGGACCATATAACTCTCCTCCTATTATTCCTAATTCGGCCTCAACTCCAGTTGCATAAATTCCATACGAATCCCCTATAGCGTGAAGATGAATCGTATCGATATGAGTAGATGCCTCATATCCGTTATTTGAATCTATACATATTCCTTTCGAAAAATTTCCAGTTATACTAATTCCGTTTATAAAAGACTCTGTATCTTGATTTTCAGATTTAATTAATACTCCTATATCACAATCATTAATACTTATATTATAAATAGAATCGTGTGTAACTTCAGCGTCATTAATATAAATTGCAGAGTAGTCAGATCCTGCATTTTTTAGCGCTAGATTAGATATTTGGGTATATTCGCCAAGACTTATGATATGATGTAAACTTGAGTCAGGCTCTATTATTATATTCGTATTAGAGTGTCCTATTATAGAAACATAAGGCTTATTTTTTAAATCTATTAAGGGTTCAGTATATGTACCTGGGCCAACTCGTAGTTCATACCTATTATTTATAGTATTATTTGTAATACTATTTAATGCAGTAACAATAGATGAATAATCTCCTCCAAGTTTAGCTACATTTATTACATTTTTATCTTGACCTTGAATATAAATAGCACTTCCATTTAATTCAGATTTAGTTCTATCTATTAAACCATTAAATACTCCAACTGCATTAGAATTTTCAACAACTAAGTCTTGGGTACAGTCTTCAAAACTAACAGCATTTGCAAATAAAGTTTGGCCTGCTCCAGTATTAGGAAGCCAAATACCTTTAGCAAATCCTCTTAAATTTAGTCCAATTAATCTTAGTTTACCTCCATTTATAGCTTTAATTCCAGTATTTCCTGCTCCTGGACATCTAATTTGTACAGAATTTGTAATAAATTCACAATTTAATCCATCAACGATAGCGACTTCAGTAGGATATGGAGTAGACATTCCAGTAGTTATACTATTCTGTAATGCGATTTTACCAATTCCTGAACCATTATTTGTTGCAATAAATCCTTTATTAAATTGGTAATTGCTACCAATCATGCCTTTGTTTATAAAAACAGTAGAGTCATTTCCAGGAGCTTCACATTTTACTAAAATGTCGTTATTACCAAATCTTACAAATTCTACATGAAATGCGTCATTAGTTGTTCCAGTTAGACTAGAATGATATACTGCGGCATATCCTGTTCCAGTTGCTCCTGTTAAAGTACAACAACTAACTTCAGAATTAATTGATCCAATGATTACATGTTTATTAGGAGAATCAACCTGTATTATAGTGACATCTTCATTAGTTCCACTAAGATAAACGTATGGTTTTAATGTAATAGTATCTTCAGTAAATATTCCAGGCCCAGTTTTTACATAATATCTATTAGATGAAGTATTATCAGTTATAGAATCTATTGCGGTTTTTATTGAAGAGAATTCTCCAATTCCAGGATTTAGTTTTACATTTATTACATTTTCTGTAAAAAGTCTATTATCATTAATAAATATAGTATTATTTAAATCAGATAATGAAGTTATATCAATACCATTAAATTTTGCAGTGATATAGCCTAAGTCTAGTGCATTTCCTAAATCTGTTGAATTTCTAAGTTCATCAGAACTATATTCTTGTTCTAAATCATAGTTTGTAGTAGGATGTGTAAATGTTCTTTTTCCTAAATCATTGAATATTATAGTTCCTAATGTTCCAGTCGTTGTTATTAAAAAAGCCATTTATTATCTTATCTTATTTTAAATACTGCTTCAATTGTTGGGTGGTCAATTAAAGTCCCATTACAATATAATTGAACCTTATCTCCTGCATTAAAATTTATATTATATGATGAATATCCAGAATTGGTTGCACTTATATTTAAAAATGCTCCTGTTACTAAAACTTCATTAACATGAACTTCAGCTGACCATGTGAAATTACCATCTGTTGCAGCACTTATGTATAATAGAGTCGCATTAAACGGTAAAATAAAAGGGCTTTGATTCATATAGATTGAGTCTAATCCTTTTAAATACGAATTAGTGGTATTTCCATTTTTACCACCAAGAACTTGTATAGTTTTAGTTAATGAATCTATATTTACATAATTCATATTAACACCATCAGTTCCAACATCAGGAGAACCAACATTAATTAATTTGTTATTATCTAGGTCTATATCAGTAAGAAAGGTCTTTGCCATTTAGTTTATTTATTTTCTTTTTAAAATTATCTTTTAAAAATTTATTTATTTTAAAATCTATTTTCAAATAAATAATAAGAAAATATTGTATATAAAAATGGGATATGCTAAATTATATGAAGAGTTTCTTTTTGAAGTATCAGTAGAAGCTGAAGATGTAAAAACAGAAGATTTAATATCAGAAGATAAGTTTAAATCTCTAATTACTAAATTAGTTAAACATGAATTAAAAGAAGAACTTGATCCAGAAGAAGAAACTAAAGAAGTTTCTATGGAAGGTTTAACTAAAGAAGAACTTGAGAAAGTAAATAAGTTTATTGAAACTTTATGGGTTAATGAAGAACCTAGTAAAAATGAAGTAAATGAAGCTGATTGGTTTGGATTAAAAAGAAAAAAATTAGAAGAAAATTTAAATAGTAAAGTAAAAGTATGGGTTCCTAACGCTATGAATAAGCCTACTCAAGAAATTCTTAATAAATTCTGGGAAGATGCTAAAAACGATAGTTATGACGGACTTCCTAGTATAGGCGAAGATAAAAACTTAATATATAGACCATCCAGTTCAATAAAATGGGGTACAAAACGACATGCTTTTGGCGGCGGTAAATAATTTTATTTAATTAGACACCAATAAGTTATATAATATATGATATATTTATTTTTATATATCGCATATTTTTATTAATTTTACAGTACAATTAGTTCTTTATTATTGTTTAACAATTAAAACTTAGAACTCATGGAAGCATTACTTATAACATTTAATAATGGAGTATTTTCACCATTATTATACGATTCTAAAACTAATAAAATGTTAGTTATTATTAATAGAATGTGTTTAGAAAATGATTGTGAATTAATTCTTAATATAGAAGATTTTGAGTTATTAAAGCTTACATATAATAAAGAAAATAAATTATACAATGGGCCTGGCATTTATAATAATAAATGCGAAAAAACTAATTATATAAAAGCCAATGATGTAATAGCGTATTTTACTAGAAAATATAGCGAGATTGGTGAAATGTCTGATGCTAAGTCTACTCAAATTAATATAAATAAGTCTTTACAATTCTTTAATTAATAATACACGAAACATTTCTTTCTAAAGTATGAGGAGAAAATGATAAGTTCAGAATATATACTTTATTAATAATTCAACTAAATTCTATTTTTACACAGAGAGTATTACTAATTTTTATATTTAAATTAAACTAAAAACTATAAATCATGAAAAAAATTCTTTTATTTTTAAGTATTGGATATTTATCAATTCAATTTTCAAGTGCTCAGTTTGCAATAATAAAAACACAAACTAATGCAACATGTGTAGGAGATAGTAATGGTACAGCAAAAGTTTCAGTAAGTAGACGAACCCCTCCATATACTTACTCTTGGTCTAAAGACGGATCAACCGATGTTATTGGAATATCTGATAGTCTAAGTGGGTTAACTGCAGGGTCTTATAATTGCAATATTACAGACGTTGAGGGATTCCAAACTACCATCTCATTTACTATTACTTATAAAAGTCGTATTATTAGTACAACTGGGGGGTTTGGGTGTGAGACCATACTTCCATCATGTAGTTCTAGTAATACCGGGTCAGCATGTATACAAGTTTGGCAAGGAATTCCTCCATATACCTATTCTTGGAATACTACTCCTATACAGACAACTGAGACGGCCATTAATCTTTCCGAAGGATATTACACATATAGTATTACAGATTCACTTGGATGTTCAGATACTAATTCTTTTTATTTACCCTCAGCTATTCCTAACTTCAATCTTTCATTCGCGGCAAGCCCACAAACTGGAGTATCACCTCTTGCTGTAGCTTTTAATAATAATACACCAAATATTGATAATTATACTTTTAAATGGTTTTTTGGTGATGGAAACTCTATTGATGATAGCAGTAGTACAGTATTTCATACATATCAATACTCAGGTAGCTATGATATAGCGCTAATTGCAATTGATAAAAATACTGGGTGTAGCGACACTCTTTTAAAAAATGGATTTATTTATACAACTGGAGCAGGATGTACACATAGCGCAACAATTACTACACTAAGTTCTACTACAGCGTGCCAAGGAGATACTATAATTCTTTCTGCAAATATAGACACATCTTTTACTTATAAATGGAATATAAACGGCACGGCTATTGATGGAGAAACTAATAATATATTAAAAGCTACTCAAACTGGATATTATTCCGTAACTGTTTTAAAAGATAATTGTCCAGTTACCTCAAATGCTACACCAGTAACATTTAAAAATGGGCCACCTATTCCTACTATTACTTCGGTAGGAACAATTGAGCCATGTATAGGTGGAGCAGTTACATTATCAGTTATGCCTATATATGGAATAAACTATTTATGGAATACTGGAGATACTACTAATTCTATAACTACACATAATACTGGAATTTATTCAGTATCATTAGTAGATACTATATCAGGGTGTAGTAAAATGTCTGATATATATAGACTTAGCACAACTCTATCTATACAAGATATTTGTATGGTAACATCAAATGATTCTTCAACTCATAATATTATTATTTGGGAAAAACCCATATCTACTAATATAGATAGCTTTATAATTTATAGAGAAGTTGTAACGAATGTATATAATAAAATTGCAAGTATTAATTACAATTCATTAAGTGAATATCATGATTATGACGCTAATCCAAATGTAACATCGTATAAGTATAAAATTGAAGTCATTGATACATGTGGCTCAGTGAGCCAATTAAGTAATTTTCATAACAGTATTCATTTACAAAATTTAGGTAATGGTAATTTTCAGTGGACTCTATATAATATAGAAAATTCTATTAATCCTATCCAGTATTATATAATGTATCGTGACAATTATAGAAATGGCAGTTTTTTGCCAATAAGTAGTACTATTCCATCTGGAAATTCAACGTATACAGACTTAGAGTATTCAATGTATCCAGATGCTAAGTATAGAGTCGCAGCTTTATGGAATATTTCATGTATTCCTACTAAAAAAACTAATGAAATACCTCCAAATACTACGTATTCTAATATAAAAAATCAGGAAAGTATACCCACTGGAATTTCATTTAATAATATAGATTTAAGTATCTCAGCTTACCCTAACCCTACAAATAATATAGTAAATATAGAAGGATTAGGACAGATTAAAAAAGGATCAATACAAATTATTAATATTACTGGACAAATCCTTTACACTGAGCATATTTCAAGCACTCCTAATATAAAACAAATAGATATTAGTAGTTACTATAATGGATTTTATACTATAGTTATAGAAAATCATGGAATTAAAACCTATAAAAAAATAAAAAAATAATTAAATATTAAATACTGCTAAATTACAATATACTTTTGTATTATTTTAATACAAGTATGTATATCAAAAACTTTTCTTATATTTGTATTAAATACTAAGTTTTATTTTTAACCTAAAACCTATATATCATGACATTAGATGAATCTATAAAAGTACTTGAATTATTTAACAAGTGGAGAAGAGGTGAAGAGATACCTCAAGAAAACCCGACTAAAATTGGAATAGCAATTGATATTGTTTTAGATGAATTAAAAAAGTTAAGCCACTTTACGCATAATACAGTAGAATGTGATAAAAATAGGATAGGCCCTACTGATTTAATAGACTTAGAAAAAAATGATTTAGTTAAATTATTAACAGTTACATTGCCATATTATTCAAAACTAAGTGAATCTGAAAAAGACCTAGTTGCTAAAGGTGGATTATTACCAAATGGTAGTACTACAGGAGAGCTATATTGGAATTATTGTAAGTTAGTTAGTATGGACCGGCTAGATTTATTTAAATTATATGTTATATGCAAAGACAGTTGGAAGAGATAACCCCAAACTATTGATTATAAAAGAGCAATGACTCATTTTTTAAAAATTAATATTTGCATAGCTTTCATAGATTTTTAAAGTGCAGTCTAAACATATATACATAATAGCCAAAAATTAAATAGACCTAACAAACTTAGAAAATGCAAACGAAAATTTGGATAACATATAAGCCTGATATTGACAAATTTCGGGAATGGGATATTATGATGCCAACTCATTGGATAAAACTTCCTGATAATCCGAAAGAGTATTATTTTTTAGTTTATTAATAGAAACAAAAGAAGGAACAATGAAAGTATGTCGGGATGATTGGATTATCAAAGAACCATTTCAAACAGGCAATATATATATTTATCCTTGTAAAGACGATATTTTTCAAAGTACCTACTACGTCGTCTTATAATTGGTAGTAATGATTTAGTGTATGAGAAGGATTGCTTAGATGAACTACCAAATTAACTACAGTTGTTGATAGCAAACTTTCTTGTAAAATTTAACTTTTTGAGCTATGGATAGAATAAGAATTGAAATATTAGAATACAATTATTGGGAGCATTTTAAAGCACTAAAAGATATTGCATTGATTTTACCAATTGAACACCCAAAAAGAAAGAAACTTGAAAAAGCTACAAACGAAATATTGAAAGAATTACACGAACTAAAGAGTGGTGGCAGTTAAATTTTATTTCTGCTAACAGTTGGGGGTATATGTAGTGCGAGATTTTAAACACTAAACTTGACTTAACCCCAGAACTTAATTAGAAGTAGAAATGTTGAATAAATCGCTGAACCTCACATTACATATACACCTTGTTATACCCCGTATTTCGTGGGTTGGAAATTATAAACTTAATAAATAAATAAAAATGAAAAATCTAATAGTAGAAAAACCAGAAGTAAAATTGAATGAAGAAGAAAAAGTAAATTCCTTCATTGAAAACTCAAAAAGTAATGATGGTGTTATCATTAAAATTCAAAATAATGTATATAGACATTTAATAGATAAAGATGGTAAATGTTTTATTAAAAATATAACACCTATTTTTGAGTTTGATAGTTACGATGAATTGGAAACGATTTTAAAAACACAAATATGATAACATTAATTTATTTAGGTATAGGGTGGTTAATTGGATTTTTAATAATTCAAACTTATCAAAAATTAGGTACTATAATAGTAGATACTAACGTAGATAGTTATAGATTGAGAGTTAAATGTTTACTTTCATTTTTAGGTATTATAAATTTAATAGTAGTTCCTATTTTGAGGGTAAGGTAAAAAATATTGTGTATAATGCCCCGTAAATATAATTTAGTTAAAGAGTACTGTCATTTATAATTTAGTAGATTGATTATCAATTAATTATATTTACCTGTTATATTTAGTTCAAAAATAAAGTACTAAAAATGTTAATATATCAAAAACATTTCTTATTTTTGTATTAAATATAATATATATATATTCAATTAACGTTATCATATTGATTATTAATATATTTAGTTAAAAATATTTAAAGATTCATTTTAAAACTTTAAAAATAGAGACTGTCTTATTTAACCTACTTACTTACTTACTTTTACAGTATCAGATAGTGCCATTATTTTATATAATTCAGTTAAATTAACACATAATCCGGGTGTACTATTCATTTTAGTATCAATAATTTCGGCCAGGGTTCTTAGTAAAATAAATAAAGGTTCTCCTAATACAGCTTTATACTGAGGAATATGCCCAATTTTAACAGTTGCTCCATCAGTCCAAATTTCATTTGATATATCATGAATACTACTTCCTGCTGTAGTATTAACTTGAGAACTACTATTAATTGTTATAATTCCTCCTTTTAATTCTATCATAGACTGAGTTCCTTTATGTTCTAATACTATAGAATTATCTGGCAGAATATTAACTTTAGATTCATCTAATTCAAAAGTTAATCCTTTAGTCGTAGTATAATACATTTTTAGTTTTACATCGCCATCAAAACAAAATATATGAGTTCCATCATACTCACTTTGTAATTGGTCTTTAACGTCTTTTGCTAATTCTTGGTGAAAATGATATTCTGGACAGTAAATATCTTGGTTATCAAAAGTAACTTTAAGAATAGCCCCATTTTTAGGTATTGAGATTTGTCCAGATAATCCGTCTTGCCCAAAAATATTACCTAAACGAGGATACGCCCATGGTAAATCTTCAGTTGCTAAATTATCAAAAACGCCAAATACATTAATTTTACATCTTCCTTTTTTTTCAGGATCTTGATTATCTACAACCTTACCTAAAAAATCTCTACCTAAAAATTCATCTCTACCTAAATTATAAATATCTCTATTTTGGCCTATTTGCCTTGATAAACTCATAATACTAAACTCTTAATTTATTTGTAAACATTTCTTATCGTTGAGGTTTCTTATCATATACATTTCCTAACTCAGTTCTTATATTAGGTGGTATAAATTTATTAATATCATCATAAACTTTCTTATTAGTTAATGGTAAGTTAAGAAGCAAGGGTTTTCCTTTATATACATTACCCATTGGAGTTAATTTAGATTCTAACTTATTTACAACTCCACCTATTAATTCTGCTGGAGCTCTTCCTATTTTACCTAATACATTATCTTTAATAATGTCAGCTTTTTTAATTGCATTACTAAAAATTCCAAAATTATCTCCAGTATAAGCTGTTTTTAATTTATTAGTTTCGTCTAATCTAATTTTATCTACATTATACTCATCTTGTGTTTGCGGGGCATGCCCGACTCCTCTTATCATTGTTGTATCAAAATATGGAAATTTATTTTTTTCATACCACTTATGTACTTTAATTTTAAATTTGCCATTAGCCATTTTAGGATCTGCATTATCAACAGAATCTCCACCTGGAAAACTTTCACTAAAATCAAATTCACATTGAGTAAATACAAATTCTATATAGTTTAATTGATTTACTATACTTTCTAATCGTAAAAGCCGTTCCTCATCAGTTAAAGCATTCATTTTTACATTATCTAATGCATCCAATGTTGCTCTAATATTTCTAAATTCACAAACTTGAATACTCATCTCAAAATATCTTAAATTTTCTGGAACTACTTCTCGCATATATACAGTGTCATAAATTGCGCTTCTATATAAATTTGCTAAAAATGCCATCCGCAAATCAACTGATTCTAAACAATTAAAAGTTAAAACTGCAGTTTGAAGCGGCTTACTTATATCAGTACTCAATTTCCATACTTCATTTAAGCCTTCAATAGACTGAAAATACCAAGGAGTAGTATCCTGTATCCAACTTATAATATCTCTAAACTTATCTAAATAATCAGACTCCTTTTTATATCCTAATAAACTTAAATATTCAATTGCGCCATACCCATCACCTGGACGAGTAAATAACGGTGAATTCATTAATTTGCTATCATATTGTAAAAAAGAATTTAAATTAAATTGAACATTAAATGAAAGAAAGGTTGGATCTTCAATTCCATATTTACTTTCAAATAAAAATCCTCTTCTAAAATTTTGAAATTCATTAGTATTTACAAAACTTCTTAGATTAGTAGCCATTTAATTTATTTATTTAAACTGCTGAATTTGGATTAGTACTACCTATTTCAGGTATAGGCTTCCACTCTCGCTTTGTTAAAATCATCTGAGTCCAAAAATTAGTTGTATCACCTGTATATTGGTTACTTCCCTTACTATAATTTACTATTAAACTATCTACATAATAATAATCAGATAAAAATCTATCAATTTTTATATTTAATTGTTTTTCAGCTTGATAGATACTTCCATCTAAATCTTTTTCTTCATATTCTTCACTATGTACAGAATCTGACGAGTTTTCATTTACTATTACAATTGGTATTCTCATACCTCTAATTACAGATGGATTATACCCAAGAGTAGTTATTTTTAATTGGATTTTATTTAATTCAATATTATTTTGAAAATTATGAAATTTGCTATATATATAATTCATATGTCTATTATCGTATTCTATTCCAGCCCATTTATGTACTTCTAAATCTTTTAAAACATCATTTGTCGGTTTCAAACTATTCTTTTTAGATTTCATATTTCGAGTAACTAATGACTCTACAAATAAATCTTGATATTTATTAGTTTCTAGATTAGCTTCATAATAATTCATTTTACGTCTTACTCCATTCTCAATTAAGTTACTTCCTAAATTAGAAACTAAATTATAACTTGTAATAAACATTGGAGACTTTCTATATTTAGAAAAATTACTAAATAATAATCTCATAGTATCGTCTTCTATTTCTTTTTTATCATTTAATAAATAATCAGTCATAGTTAATGAATAAAAAATAAAATCATCTATTGTTTGCTCATCACTAAATTGGTTATTGACATTAATTAAATTTAAATAATAGTACTTATCAATAAATGTTCTATAAAAAGATTCATCATTTTTCCAAATATGTTTTACTGTATCTTTTATAAAACCTTCATAATTCCAATTTGGATTAATCCATGTCATTTTATCATCCATGGAGTCTTCATTTGTAGCATATCCAATCTGCATTTCAATAGCTAATTGTTTAAATAAATCAAAAGATGTTAAGTCTTTATACGCTTTAATATTATATTTCCATAAAGTCGGAACAAATAAAATACCACTTATTGTAAATGTTTTATTTTTACCATGCATTTCCATTTCTCCACTTCCACTTGACATTGGAGTTGCATCAATTATTAAAAAATCAGCGCGTATAGGTTTATATTGCTCTTTTTTAGACCTAATATATATACTTATCTTTTCATCAGATTTAGGAAAAAAAGCACTATTTAAATTTCCATTTACATCTAATACTGTTACAGTAATACTTGGCAAAAATGAATCTTCTTCTAATCTCAATGACCTAATAGTATCATATGCAAACCTATATTTACCAATTTGAATAAATGGAAATAAATCCCCGTATATTCTAGATTCATCTCTTAACGAATCTTTCCTTTGTTCAGGTTTAACACTTGGATTATCTAAAACAGTATCCATAGTAGACATCTTTTCTAATGGTATCTTAGGATCAACTAGAGTAAGTATTTTATTTGAAACTCCCATGTATTAAATAGTTAACCAAATATTTTTTTAGTAAGTAATCTTTCTTTTAATCTAGCCTTACTTAATGGTTCAGGACAATTTTGAGTAGTTATTTGAGTAACATCTGGGCCGAATACAATTTCTCCATTTTCTATTTTAATATTCTGAGTTCCGGGCTTAGATATATTAGGAGGTAATACTTCTTTTTTTCCTAACTCTACCTTCTGCTTAATTAAATCTAACCTCTTTTTATCTTTAACTGTTTCAGCCTTTATTGCAATCTCTTCTTTTTTATTTTGATTTTCATTTATACCATCAGACGGAGTAACTATCATTGCATCCATCTCGCTTCTCTCTGGGATTAGCAGGATTTGCCCAGGCTCAATTGATAATGGATTTGATATTCCATTATAAGTTAATATATAATCTAACAGAGACTCATCCCCGTACTTTAATTTAGCTATTAAATCAGGTCGCATTGCAAATTCATCTGTTACTACTACAATGTCTTTAATAGCTGGAGCAAATTTATATTTAATAGTATTAACAGCTAAGTCAACTATAACATCGTTATTAGGTTTTTTAAAAAACCTTTTATTAAGAAGAGTCGTTAAATTTAGCATTAATTAGAAATTAGTTTTTGTTCCATCAATAAATGCAGGAAGAGCTGGGTTATTTGCCATATATTCACCCCATCTAACTTTAACTCTATCTCTTATGACATCTACATCTCGCTTATTTCCTCTAGCTGAATCATTATCTTTTTTAAGAGTTTCTGCTGTATTTTTATTAGTTGGTATTCCATTAACATCTGCCCCGGGAAATGTATTTCTTTCAGATGGTAATTGGCCAAGAGTAGAATAATACATTCGGCCTGTTCCTAAATTTAACATACTTTCTATATCTCCTTTATCTCTAGGTTTTCCATGTTTTAATTTAACAGTAAAAGTTACTTCAGTAGGAAAATCCTCTGCACCTAATTTTTCTGAAAATTCAAGAGTACTGTCATCTAATATTAAATTACCAATAACTGCTATAGGATTTAACGGATTTCCAATTGCTAAATGCCATTCTCCAATAGGCTCACCTGTTAATAATGATTTAACAGATAACATCTTAGGTCTAGACTGAGACGCTAAGTTACCCATCGCTAAGTTTAATCCGCCCTTTATTAATTCTTCTAACCCTGCTCCTGAAAATAATTTACTTAAAAAAGACTCTCCACCTTTAGTTGCAGCGCCGAGCTGGCTTTTTATAGAATCATAATATTTACCACTATAAAATAAGTTTTGATCTCCTAAGAAACCAACTTTATTAGATTTTGGAAAATACCGTCTCGCACCACCCCAAAATTTAGCATTAGAAAATGTTAATAATAAAAAATTAGATATAATATCTAGCATTGCAACCTTAGGACTTATCTTATCATAAGAATTTAATTTATAATGAAATTTAACAGTAATTGGATTATCAAATTTAAGTCCACGAGTTCTCATATGTGTTTTATCAATAACATTAACAGGTCCGTATACTCTATTTTGAAATGACCCACTAGACGGATCGTATATGCCTTTGGCCCACTCATTATAGTTTTCCTTTCTTCCATCCCAATCGCCATTCCCTTGACCTGCTTGTATTAATCCAAGAGCTTTCTGTATTTTATCTGGTGCAAATTGTTCAATTCCGCTACCAAACTGGGTCTCATTACCATCAATATTTTGCACTTCAGACTTTAGTTCCTCCCAATTATATCCATATGTAAATTTTAAAATATCTTTAAGTGAATTGCCTGGGTCTTCACCTAACCAACTAACCGACTGAGCAATTGGTACTAATATTTGGTCTTCTGTGCCTTTAAGATTATCTAAAACAGGCATTGGATAACGTCTTAAAGTAATCATATAATTATTAGGTATTTTACCATAATGTTTACAATATAAAAAATCATTCCATGAATACGGAGCTGGACCAAATACTGAATTTTCATCTTTTTGATCTTGAGACCATTTAATAATTTTAGCAGCAGTTGGGGTAGATGCCTCTGGGGCGTATTGATCATTTAAATTTGTAAGATAATGTGAAGTCTCATTATACTCGGCTTTATTTAATCCATATCCATTCTTTGCAACTCTAAATACAACATAATTATTAAATAATGAATTAGTACCACTAATAGAAGGTATATCACCAGTTAATACCTTATCAGTATATCCTCCTGTAATATTTTCAGTGATAGACTTAGTAGTAACACTACTTGCAACATTTTCTTGTTGAGTATCTAGCATATCATCCAATAATTCTGGATTCATACCAGCAGCAAGCATTTGCTCTCGTCGACTCTTAGGATCAATTGCCATATATTAATACCTCTTTTTTATTATTTATTAAAAATAAAAAAAGCCTTAAAAAATTAAGGCCTTTTTAAAATTATGTTAAATATGCATTATTCAGTTGGAAATAACTCCCTAATATCGTCATGATCAATAGATTTATCACCAGATACTGTTTTTAGTATGCGACCATCACCATCTTCATCATGCTGACCAAATTTAACTTTAGCAACTGTAGTAAAATGTTCACGAATTTTAGAAAAATAATTTATTTCATCTTCATCATAATCATCAATACTAAATGGAATAGCATATACTGGTAAAATACTATACCCTGCATCATTTTTATCATAATGCTCCCAATGGCCTTCATCAACAAAAATATAGTATATATCCTTTTTTAATTTATTTTTTTCATATTTTTGTTTTTGTTTTTCAAAGTCAGGGTCCCCATCATATTTATATTTTGGTCTAGGCGACTTAAATTCTTCAAATAATTTTACATATTTTTTCATTTTCTTATTATATTTTTAATTATTTATATTGAAAAATTTCAGAAAACTTATAAAAACTAGTATATATATATATATATATATATATAACATTGATACACAATTAAATAAAATTTTCAAAAATAAACTTCTCCTTTTATATCAACTATGCCTCTTATTTCTTCTTCTGTAAATTTCTTCACATTATCGATAATCATAAAATCTCCTTTAACTATCTTAGGAGCTCCTTCTATACTAGTTATAATATTATAAGAACACTTAAAATCTCCATTAACTATCGTAGGAGCTCCTACTAGACTAGTTATATCATTAGTAGAACAACTAAAATCTCCATTAGATATAGTAGGGCCGCCTTCTAGACTAGTTAACTTATTATGAAAACAACTAAAATCTCCATTAGATATAGTAGGAGATCCTTTTAAACTAGTTAATCCATTAAATGAACAATTAAACTCTCCAGATACTTCTTCTAAATTTAATTCTTTTAAAATATCACCATTTATTCTAACACCACCTATTATTACTTTAATATCCTTAAATTCTTTTACATTAGTGTTATTTATACTAATAAATTCATTAAAATCTTTAGATACATATATTTGGTCTTTAGTATACCCTTTATTTAGGTATGGAATAAGTAAGTCATCCCATCTTTCTTTAAGTCTTCTTGGTATAAATATATCTTTAGCACTAAGTTTAGGAGCTTCTTCTTTGAGTATAAATTGTTCAAATAGTTTTATATGTTTCATTTCTTAAATTCTCTTTTAACAAAACTATAAGTATTAATATTTTCAGGTTTTATAAAAATTTCAGTTTCAGTAGGTCTATTAACTAATGTGAAGCTATTACCTTTATCTTCTATAAATCCATTAAATTTTGCAGCAGAATACACAATTTCCCCATTTTTAGTCATATCATAAACTTTATATACTGAATCTTTTATTAAATTATCTTCCATATTACGTGATTCTTTAGAAAACGCTAAGTAATCATTATTATTTTGAAATTTTGAAGAAGACTTTTCATCAATACTTTCATTTTCTTTTTCCGGTACATTATACCCTTTTCTTTTAGCATATGAATAAGCTATTGCAATAGCTTGTTGTTGAGGGTATCCTTCATGCCTTAATTTAGAAATCTTTTTACTTATATAATCTTGAGCATCTTTACTTACTTCATCTAATTTAGAAACAGTAGGATTACTCATTTTATTTAAGTAATCATCAAAACTTAATATTAATTTATCATCTTTATGTGGTTCAAACCCACCTTCAATATTTGTTTTTTTCACTATTTTTTTAGGAATAGACATAGGCTCAACTTTTCCTGGATCTAATACTTTATTATTTTTTTCAGCTAATATCTCGTCTTTTTCAACTTGTGTAAATCCAGCTTTATTAATTAAGTGTTTAACTACATCTTGATTATGCTTCGATAATACATTTAAATTAGGTATAGATAAAGTATCTCCACTATAAACGAAATTAAATTTCTTATTCATTCCCTTAAGAGTTTTAAGAGAATCTAATAATTTTTTAAAGTATTCGTCATTCATATTATTAGATTCATTATATGTTAATTCATTTATTTCGGCGTCATCTTCATTTAATTTTTTCTTTTTTATAGGTTGAAATTGGTCTCCACTTCCAGCGGTAGTTCTAGTTGGTGCAATAGGATCTCCTTGACCAACTAAAGATCCAGGAGTTTGAGCTCCATCTGGGGCGCCCTCCTCATTAAGAAGTTTAGGTACAGTAAAAGAAAAAGCCCCTTTAACTTTACTAATAGTTTCTTGAGCTCCTTTTAAAATTTTAGGGTCTAATGTTCCTAAAGTTTTTTTAATATTACTTCCTAATGTATTTTGTTTTGCAGCAAATGAAGTGTCTTTAGTATCAAATTTAAATCCTTTATCTGATTTTTTTATTCCAAATAAATCTGCAACTTTCTTTTTAGAATCATCAGTATCAGCTTCATTTAAATCAATAGGAGTTTCTACTAAATCTTTAATTGCGTCTTCTCCAGGTTGTTCTATTTTAGTATCATATTTTATTAAGTCACTATTAGTTTCAATATTTGGGCTTATTAATTTAATAGAATGTACTAATTTATTTAAATCATTAAAATACCCAAACGTTGGATTGCCATATTCTAAATCAATTTTAGAATTAAATGAATATACAACTTTTCCATCCTCTACATTTACATAAACTACAAAGTCATATATATCATTTTTTCCATTAATCCCAAATTGCATAGAATTTTCTAATTCTGGGTATAACCCAGGTTCATCAATTTCATATCCAGCTTCTTTAAATTTAGTTTGTATAGTCTTTATTAATTCCAATAGTTTATCCTTAGGATATTTGCCATCTTCAGATAATCTATTTAATAAATCCTCGTCATACCTAGTATTTTCAAAAAAGAATTCTTCTTTAATTTCTTTAGTATTTTTTTGAAAAATATCTTTAGGTATATTAATATTAGTATTAATTAGTAATATATCACAAGAATCTTCATTTTCTTTTAATAAAGAGATTTCAGTATCTTTTTCTATAGCTTCAAGTAAATTATTTTTTTTTATTACAAAAGATTTTGTAACTTTAAAAATTCTATCTACATTTTTATCATGATTTAAACCTTGTATATGTTTAATTTTCATTTAATTAAATATTATTTTTTAAATGGTTCTTTAATATTATCTTGGCTTTTTTGCCAATCACTATATGTTTTTACCCAAAAATTGCGTTTAAAATTTTTAGTTATTAAACTCGGAACATCATGAGAAGTAGTTTCAGGATGAGGTAAAATCGCTATTTTAGTTTTATCAGTTATTTCGTTCATGATATTATTTATTTATTATTTTCAAATAAAAAAGGCAGAGTTTAGTCTGCCTTAAAAAAATTAAAGTTTTATTTTTTTCTTTAAAGAGTTACTTCAACTTTTAAAAATTTCTTTGGTATAGTAATAGATACTGGAGATTCTGCAGGTACATCAGTTTCAAGTTCATCATCTGTCATTTCAACCGGTTCAGGCTCTACAGTTTCTATATCTTTTTCATGGGGTTCAAGCGTTTCAGTTGGGATTTCATCAGTTTTAATTGGAGTTTCTACTTTTTTAACAATTGCAACTAAGTCTTCATCACCACTTGAAGTATATGAAGCTGGGTCAATCTGTACAGTATCACCTGCTTTAAAATCTCCATAGTCTTCTGTTACAGTTGCAGTAATTGGCTCAGGTTTAGTTTCAGTAGACTGGTCATCTTCTAAGCTAGTATCAAGTGTATCAGTAGTAGAATTTTCTTCAACATTTTCAGAAGTTTCAATAGTATCTATAGTTTCATCTGTATTAATTTCAATATTTACAGTATCTAATTCTAAGTCATCAGAGTTAGTAGATTTATCAGTATTTTCTTCAGACGATAATTCAGTATCTTCTTGTGATTTAACATTAGAATCTACTTCTGCTGATACTGATGTTTCAATATCATCTTCTTTAGCTACTATAAACTTATTATCATTAGTATAAATTCCATATTCATTAGTTGTATCATTAATAGAAACTATTTCACCAATTGATCCATCTTTTAGCTTAACAGTTTCTCCCATTTCGTAGGTATAATTCGTAGCTTCTTCTTTAAGGCTAGCGATTTCTTTAGATTCAAGTTCTAATTTAATATAATTTTCTTTTAATGTAATGGCTTCATTTTCTAATTCTAACTTAAGAGATTCAAGTTTTGTAATTTTATTATCATCTTTAGAATTAAGTTTAATTGATTCATCAAGTTTAGTTATTGATTTTTCAACTATTGATATAGACTTAATAATTTCTAATTTTCTTTCTTCTATTTTCTTAATAAGATTATGTGCAGTTTTTATTTCATTTTCAAAAATAGTAGAAATATCAAATTTAAATTTATTATTTACGTATTTATAAGTTTGGTATCCAGTTGATTCAAATAATTTAATTTGTTTATTTTCTTTAACAAATAAATTATATTTTTCTTCTAATTTGAAAATATAAATTTTGCTATTTGTTTGTGTATTATTAATTAGTTTAACATCTTCTAATGCACAAATTTTATCTATACTTTCAAATAAAGAAAGTATTTGCTGGCGCGTATTAACGCTTTCAGTAAGTAGAATTTCCGATAAATTCTTAGTATTTTTAACTTCTGAATTATTAATAAATGATTTTAATACATTAGATTCATCTAATTTAAGATCTATAGTAATATAATTACTAAGTTGTTTAGTTAATCCAGACTGAGTATTTGTAAAGCCTAATGATTCAAAGTTTTTACAATAAGCATAAAACTTTGGTAATTTCTCAATTACTTTATTTTCATTAAGTTCAGTTACTTTAGTTTTATTAACTAATAAAAATTTACCTTCTAAAAATAAAATAGGTTTATTATTTTCAATTTTAGCAGGGCAAATTACATTTTGTACTTTTATATTATTAGTCTTAGTTTCCCATACTTTAAATTCTTTTCCTTCTAATTTAGCTATAGAGTCAACCAAAGTTTTAACAACTGATAGGTCTTTGAATTCTCTAGTTTCAAATAGTATGCTTGAATGAGAATAATCGTTTTTAAAAATAGTATTTTCAAATTTCTCGAGTACTTTATCATAAAAACCATTAAAATTTTGTTTTCTTAAATTATAAATAGTATCTAGTATTAATAATTTAGAGTTATTTTCTTTTAAATAATTTTCAAGTTTTTCAACTACTCCTTTAACTTCAGAGTCATACTTATAAGGGCTTACTCTATTTATAAATTCATTAATATATCTATATTGAGGAACTCCTTTATTTTCATTAATATATTGTTCTAATTTAATTAGATACCCATTTAGCATTGGGTCTTTTCCAATACTAGTAGTTCTTAGGGTTTTAATATCGTTTGCTATTTTAAAGTCATAAATAGACTCGGTTATACTATTTGATACAATAGATGATTTATCTTCTATATCGAATTTTTCTGTAATACTAGTTAGAGTTTCATTAATAAAATAATCAAATTTATATTTAGTTAATGACTCTACAATTTCTTTAGGATCTAGCTTATTTTTTGCAAGATGATTTTTTAAAACTGAGGCAACTTCAATATATATTGGATTTGAAGAATTTCCTTTAATTACATTATTTAAATCTTCTAATTGTAATTTAAGTTCTTTAGTAGTTTCCATTATTAATATGTATTTTTATATTATTTTTATTTATTTGAAATTTTTTATTAAAAAATAAAAAATTATTTAGGTTTAACTTTTAGTTGGTCTAATAGTTGGGATTCATCGTATATATTTCCGTCTATTTCTTTCATTATACTACCTCTAAATCTTTCAGTAGTTTCGTCAAACGCTGGATAATATGTCTCAATTTCACTTGAAAATTTTATATTTATTTTATTATCTTCAGCATACGTAAATTTCAAAATCTTTTCAACGTTATAGCTTTCAGGAAATTGTATATTACTCTGTATTCTAAGTCCTTTATATTGATAATACATAATATTATTTTTATAAAAAATATCAATAATAGTCTGTACTGTTTTAAATGCTTGATTTAAGCTTGCTGTTTTAATTTCAACATCATAATTCAAGGTTAAAGGAATAGCAAATAACATACTTGAATAAGCTTTTGTTATACGTTCATTATTATCTCCTTTAATTTCTTTTTGGAAGGTTCCTCTTACAAATTTATTAACTATGTCACTACTTCTTACAATTAATCCAGTAAAAGTTATAATACCCCGTGGAATAGGATCATAATTTCCTTCAGCGTGAATTGGTATATTGCAACTATCAGGTAAATTAATATAAAAGTCTTTTAGAAAATTTTCATCGGAACTAAAATTATAAAAAAATGGAATAGGGTATCTCTTTGGATCAGAAATATCGCAATCTTCAATTTGTTCTATATTAACCCTATTATTAAGTAAATCTAAATATGCTAAAGTTTGATTTCTTAAAAATATATCGTTTATATTTTTATTTTCTATTGCCATTTAAATTATTTATTTAAAAGGCAAAGAATTATTTAATTTTTACCCAAGAACGGTCGGAGTAATTGCTAGTTTTTTCATATACTCCAGTTTCAAACTTTAATAAGTATAAACATATTTGCAAAGCAATACGAGTGTCGTCATGTAATTCTTTAGCTAATTCAGATTGTTCTTCACTTAACTCTTCATTTTCATTAAGTTCCCATTCTAATATTTCGGCTATATCTAACTCGACACTAGAATTTCCATATGGCCGTTTAGGGTCTACTGATGGTGCTCCATATTCACAGTCATACCAATCAATATGCATTCTCTGCAATAATTTTAAATGATCTTGAGTAAGATTAAAATATGTTTTAGTTACTAACATGATATTATTATTATTTTAAATATTGTATTATTTTTTCTAATTCTAAATAGTTTTTATCTAAAATAAAAAGATATTTTTTTCCTGTTGATTCTACAGCTCTCTTTTTAGCATTAAGAACATCAATTCCACCTTGCTTTTTTAAAATATAAGATGATTTAATTTCTATTTCTATATCATTAATTTTAAAATCAGTTAGCGTACGATTTCCATATAGTCTATCTTGTTCTAAGATACGATATACTCCACCATTTTCTATTAAATTTATAATTCCATTAGATTCACAAAAATGAAGAAAATCTAATTCATAAGAACTTTGGTAATATAAATTTCCATTATTAAATTTTTTTGATTTAAATCCATTTTTTAAAAAAGGATTATTTTCAGTCATCCGCTTTGAAGCATTTTCTCTAAATTCTTTTGTTTTTGAAATATGGTCATACCCGTATTTCCGTATCATAGTTCTTCTAATTTTATCTTTAACTTCATTTAATTTCATTGGATGATCTACCCCATATTTTTCAAAATAGGTTTCTTTAATTTTATCTTTAACTTCATTTAATTTCATGTGATGGTCTACTCCATATTTTTCAAAACATGTTTCTTTAATTTTATCTTTAACTTCATTTAATTTCATTGGGTGGTCTACCTCGTATTTTTCAAAATATGTTTCTTTAATTTTATCTTGATTCCAATTATTAGGTAAACATTTATAAGAATAATATTTAAGAGGTTTCCCTCTGTAAATTTTAACTAAATTTCCGCATCCACATTTACATTTCGGCTCTCCATATTTCTTAATATATTGTTCTTTTAACCAATTAAAATCCCTATGCTTAGGATTTATTTTGAAAAATTTATTTTTTCTATCTATAAATACTGCATCATCTTGACAATATCCACATTGACACTTAGGTGGAATTCCATTATAATCTATTTTAATAAAATAATCTTTCCTAGAAATTTTATGATCTTTTAATAAGTGTATAGTAAAAGACCCACATGAATAATTAAAATTTTGATTACATATCTTGCATAAAAAATTCATTTAGATATATTTTTTATTATTATTATTTATATATCTAAATGAATGTAAAAAATGTATAAACTCCAGTGAATATCCTTTAAAACATTTAAAGATAATCTAGTAATATTTTAAATTTCACATATTTTTTATTAAAAAAATCAACATTTCGACGAGCCACAATCCGCACATTTTTGGCACCCTTCTTCTAATATAATATTAGAGCTTCCACAATTACTGCATTTTTCACCAGTTAATTCTTTATTTACAATATATTTTTTAATAGCTCGGCCTATCGCTTTACTAAATGCAACAATTGTACCATGAGATTTACTTAATTGTTCATATACAAAATTAATATCTGCCCCATGGCGAAGTGAAGTCGAGATCATTCTCGTTAAAGCTTCCTGTTCATCTGTTTCAAAATGAGCTCTTATATCATCAATTATTAATCCATCTTCTAATTCTAAATCATATCTTCCCTGTTTTACTTTTGCTAATTTTCCAGATTTAATTTTAGTTGGTATATGAATAGATTTAGGTCTAAACGAAAATACTTCATACGGATCTCCTTCTAATAAACCGATTATAACTATCCATTTTTTACCTTCTGCTGTAATATGATGTATATCACAAGGTAATTCTTTAGGTCTTCTAGGAGAAGTCGTTTTTTGAATTTTAATATTATCTTTTTTAGAATCCTCTTTACTTATTAATACACCAGTTCTTGACCCAGCCCGGTATACAGTAATACCCTTTAAACCTAATTCCCAAGCCGTCATATAGATTTCACCAACTTTTTCTATAGAAGTATCTTCAGGTAAGTTACATGTTGATGAAATTGAATGTGTTATATATTTTTGGCATATTGATTGTAATTTTAGTCTATTTAACCAATTAATTTCTTCAGCTGTGGATTTATAATATGGACTATCTTCGACTTTAGTTTTTCCAGTTATTTCTTTCCATAATTTAAATTTAGGATGTAGTACCTCATAATGCTGCCATTTATCTCCAGATTGATCTGTAAAATCTATTTTTATATCTTTATCAGAGGTATTTACTTTTTTCCTACGTGTATAAGATAACATAAATACTGGTTCTATTCCAGATGAAGTTTGAGTTAGCATAGAAACTGATCCAGTTGGAGCTGTCGTAGATATTGATACATTTCTACGACCATATTTCATCATTCTAGTATAAACATCTGGTAATTCTTGTTTAAGCATTTGAACAAAATGTGAGGTTTCTTCTATATCAATATTAAATCCAGTAAAGCTACCCCTTTCAATAGACATATCAATAGATGAATTAAATTCAGCTTCACATTTAGTTTTCATTATTTTATCAACTATATTTAAAGCTTCACTAGAATCAAATTTAATATTTAATGCTGCAATAGTGTCTGCTAGTGCAGTAAATCCTAATCCAGTTCTTCTTCCTGCTTTGCCATTATCATATAGGGCTTTCCATGTTCGTAGTTCTACGTCTTTTATGTAATCTGGTTCAGAATCAGTTTCAATTTTGTTTAATATTTTTTCTATAGACTCTAATTCTAAATCTACTAAATCATCCATTAATCGTTGCGCATCATATGTAGTTTCATAAAACTTTGTAAAATTAAATTTAGCAGTTTTAGTAAATGGATTATCTATAAATCCAAATAAATTAATAGATATTAATCTACAAGAATCATTTCCACCCATTGCAATTTCTGAACAATTATGAACTAATATATTATTAGCAAAGAAATTATGATTATCCTTAACTTTTATATCATAAACATCTTCATTTTGAATAATATTTATAGATTTAATTTTACCATTTTTAATAGTTTTTAATGAATTAATTTTAATTAAAATATTTGTTTTAGTTAATAAAGACGCTTCAATCCATCCTTCTTTTTTAGTATATACTCTATGATCAGGGGTTAATTTAAGTTTTTCTCCATCTTCTAATTCAAGTTCTATAATATTTGCATTTTTTCTAGTAAGCATTCCAGCTTCAATTTCTTTATATTCAAGCTTATTATTTTTTGTATTATAACTTAAAGTTTCAAGATAATCCCCTTGTATTATCCTTTTAATAACTTCTTTTAATTTTAATTTACCAATATTAGTTTCTATAATGGCGTCACCGGTTATACATGGGTTTGTTGTTATATTTTTATATTCAGGATAAACTGAAGATGTTGAATAATTATGTTGTCTATCCCAAAAAATTAATCCAGGCTCTGCTGTATTTCTAGCGGATGTAACTATAGTATTCCATAGGTCTTTAGCTTTTATAGTTTTTGTAATTTTAGGTTTTCCAGTAATTGGCCATCTTAATGTAAAATCTAAATCATTCTTTACGGCATTCATAAATTCGTTAGTAAGTTTAATGCTAATATTTGCACCAGTTACTTTAGATAAATCATTTTTAATAACTGCAAATTCAGGAGAATTTATATGTGATACATCAATTGAACAAATTAGAGCGCCACGCCGTCCATTTTGAGCAACTTCCCTAGTTGTATTAGAAAATCTTTCCATAAAACTAATTGCCCCAGTGGAAGTACCTGCTGAATTAGTCACAGAATATCCTTCTGGCCGTAAACTAGAAACGTCTAAGCCTACCCCGCATCTTCGTTTCATTAGTTGTACTAATTGCTGATCTGCAAACATTATACCTCCGTATGAATCATATAGTTCAGGTAGTACTATACAATTACTTAATGAAGCTATAGTAAATGGATTTCCTAGTGACGCCATTATACTACCTTGTGGTACAATATACTTAAAATGATCAAAATATTCAAAAATTATTTCTTCAGTTAATTCTTTTCGCCTTTGCCCATATTCACTTATTTTTTTTAATTTTCCATTTAAATTAGTTTTATATTTAGATTCTATTCTTGCAAATTCCTTAGCCATTCTTCGATGAGTGTCAGCCGGAGTCATTTCATAAAAATCGCCTTTAGAATCTTTTAAACAATATTTAGAAATCCAAACTTCTGTTGCAAGGTCATCACCATTAAAATATTCCAAACATTTTTCTTTAATTATATTTTTAGGTATTGTTTTTAATTCTGTAATAACTAGGTCTGTATCTTTTTCAACAATTTCTTCCATATTTTTAATTTAATTTTTAATTAATTATTATTGTATCTTTAATAATCTATTATCAAAGAATTCATAAACTGTTTTACTAAAATTTTGATTTATTTTTCTTTTTGAACAAAATTCATATATATCAGTATTAATACTTAATTTATCTAAATAATAAATATATAACTTTGACTTAAAAGAGGTAATATTATTTATAGCTATATTTTTATAAAAGTTCTTAAAAATGAAAGGATAATATGTAAATATTTGAAAATGAATATCATTATTTTTTTCTATATTATCTCTAATCCATCTTTTTAAAATATAGCAATCTCCTAATCCACCATTACATACTACTGATATTACTTTTTTTTTAATAAATTATTTTTAATTAAAAATTCTTGAAATATCTTCTCGTCACTCATAGAATATTCTTCAATCTCAATATCATTATATTTTCTAATTCCTCCATTATTATTTCGATAATGTAAAACTTTAGTAGAAGTATCCACATATACTGAATACCCTGCTAATTTCATTTTTAAACTAAAAAAAGTTTCTTCTCTATGCGATACTGGAGATAAATTTAATTCATAATTAATATTATAGTCGTTTGTTCTAAACATAAATGATGAATATAAATGGTCCACTTCTTTTTTACCTCTATTAATATCTAGCCATTGTTCATTCATAGATGAAAATATATCTTCTATTTTAGATGATATATCTACTTCATTTGTATTAATAGGTAAAGCTGGATCTACTACTAATGGACCAACTGCATAACAATTAAGAGTAGCTTCTAAAAAATTATATAAGTTTTCTAAAGTATTATAAGTTGCCAAACAGTCATCATCAATTCTGTAGTGGTATTTACAATTAATATTAGTTCTATTAGTTTCTAATGCAAATTGATGTTTTTTAGATATATGGTCTATATCTGAATTTATAACAATAACATCAGTTCCTTTACTCTCTATACCTTTTAATATATTTTGTATAAGTAAAAACAATGGATTATTCTCCGAGTATTCTTCTATATCATTCCACATTAATAGTAATACTCTAGGAGTTTTAGTTTGATTTAAAATAGAAGTAAGAGTAATTGGTAAAGTCGTAGTAGACCTATTACTAGTAATAACTTCAACTAAAACATCTATATTATGTTTTGATTTTCTTAAAAATGACTCCCTTTTATATTTAATTAATTCATCATTAATTAATCTGTTAGATATTTCTTTTTCATCATCAATATACTCACAAACATTATTTTTAATAAAATTAAAATGATGTTTATTTGTTATTAACAAATCACAAAAATCCATGACGCCAAATTCAGGTATTGTATAATTATTAAATTCATAATTATAAAATACGTCTCTCTTAATTAAAGATGGAAATAAATACATAAAATTAACATTATGTATTTCCATCATATTTACGCCAACTCCTGAATTATCATATAAATTTAAATATAAATTCTCAATCCAATTATTATCATTAATAATAACATTTTCATTTAAAAGAATAATATATTCGCCATTACTATTTGAAATTCCATAATTTATTAATTCAAAAATACAGTTAGTTTCTTTAATTAAAAAATTAATAAGTCTATCAAATGTAGAATTATTAGTATATGTACAATTATTTATACATATAATTTCTATATCAAGAGCGTATGGTATTTTTTGTAAAAGAGATTCTAAATATTCTGTAGTTTTTAAAGAATCTAAAAAAGGAAGTATAATGGAGTATTTAAATTTATAAGTCATTTAAATCTATATTTCCAAAGTGTTTACCAGTATTTTTGCCAAGTTTTCCATCTTTAATTAATCTTAATTTAATAAAGTCTAGAGCTATACAATTTAGCCCAACTCCATTACCATCCGAGTAATGCGCATATAAAAATTCTCCAATTTCAGTTTTATTTGATTTTAAAAGAATACGTATAGCTTCAGGCCGTGCTTTTTCTGTTATAGATGTATTAACAATACTTTGCAAATGCGTTTTTAAAGTTTTGTTAATTACTAAACTATCTTTTTTTAAAGATTTCTCTAGATTTTTAAAAAATTCTTCAGTAGTATAGGGTTTTCGTCTTCTCATTAAAATTAAATGTAATTAATTTCTAGTGTAGTTTTTCTTATTGTATTATTAGTACTTCCATAATGAGTAGGGTCTAGAGTTAGAACAACTTTATGCGAGTCATTAGATTTATTAAAAGTTGTTTTAAATGTAGAAAAATGGTTATATTTTTTAAAATATTTAATTTGATTTTCATTTAAGAAAAAATTAATTTCTGTTGGATTACCTATTCGGGTTTCTTTAAAAATTATATTACATTCACTAAAAATAGATAACATTAATTTTCTGCATTGAAAATCCACATCTTCATCTTTAGGTAAATTAATTTGTTTAGTTTCCATTATATTTTTTTTAATTAGTAAAATCAAATTCTATATGTTGGTCCATTATATTTACTGATTTAATTCTAATTTTGGAGAATTCTCTATTTTTACGTATTTCAGCAGGATCCACTGTTATTGAAATTGGGGTATCTCCAGTTATTATATTAATAACATCACCATTTATAGTATAATTAAAGTTTTTATCTTGTAAAAGTAATCTTAAGTCATACCATTTAAGTAAGTTATTATTAGTATTTAGAGAATCCATAGTTAGGGTAATTCGGAGTTGTTTATCTTTTTTAACAATATCTTTAACATATACGTCAATCGTATCACCAATTTTATATGATTTTTTTATTTCATTATAATCAGTAAACTCACTTGAGTGTAATAATCCAGTATATGTTCCATCAAATTCAACAAACATACCAAAAGGATAAGGATTATTTGTCAAATGAGCTGTATATTTTTTAGTAATATCTAACTCATTTTTAATTTTGTAAGGTAAAGCCTTATTTAAATATTTTTTATATGATACTATAAATAGTTTATTATCTTTGTCATAGTTATCAACCATTACATAGTATTCACTATTAAGATGTTTTTTAAAATCTAAAATAACATTTGCTCCGGCTAAACTTCCTGGAACAAATACTTCATATATATCTTTATATAAAGCAAGGTAACCTCCATTAACTAATGAAGTATATTTAACTTTAAAAAATTGATTATTTTTATTAAAATTAAATAATTCAGTATAATATAAGGCTTCTTGCGATTTTTTTTCTGACGCGAAAACTTCATTAGCTTTAGATACCTTAATAACTGCTACTTTTAATGACGGTATATTGCCATCTTCAATTTCTTTAATATCAGTAGTTAAGTCTTTAAAACTAACATAAACATTAGTCTTAGATTTTTTCTCATAAAGTTCTAAAGTTTTATCAGAAAAATTAATTTTACTAGGTATAACTTCAATAATTTGTCCAATATTGTATTCTTTAGATGACTCTAAATATTCAGGATGTTCACTTAAATATTTAGCAAATTCATTTATAGGTTCAACTTCCGTTTCAAAATCCATTAATTGTGTATTCATAAAAATTTATTTAAATAAGGTTAGTACTATTATTAATAATATGTGTTTTATATAAAAAAATATTAAATTGTTTTTAATTATTAAATTTTTATTTTAAAAGCCTGAACGTTGTTTAGTAGTATGTAAAAAGCTATCCATAAATAACATAAATATAAAATTGTCGAGACTTAGCCTTTCCCATGGTGGTAAGTCGTCATATTCTAAAATTGGATGGAGTGTCTGTAGGGCTTTAGTATTTCCAGATGCAATTAAATATAAAGACGCTACGAATGGTATAGGTATGGCATTTTCTAATACTTTATACGCATCATTAAGAGCTTTAATATTAGTAAGATTAATTTGGTCATTTGCATTTTTTCCAAAAAGCATAAGTGGATTCTTTAAAAGACCTGTCATAACATCCATTAAATTTATATCTTTAATTGATTTTAATGCCGGTATAGTATTAAACGGTGTTTCAAAAATAGCAGAAGACACTTCAATACTATCTTTAATAGTTTTTTTAAATAAAACCTTCATATCAGTTGGACTAAAATTTATAAAATCAGTATCAATACTTAAATGAAATGACTTTGTAATACTTTTAATAGAATCGTCCAATGATTTTTTTATTGGTTCTTTTAAGATATTCATATCAATTTTTATTCCTGCTTGTATTAAATCTAAATTAAAGCTTAATTCAAGAGTTTTATAAATATTAATTAATGTATTTTTCATAATATTTATAATACTAAAGTCATAAAGGAAATCTGGCAAAAATTTATCAGGAACCGTTTTTTTAATTATTATTTTTAAACTGTCTTTCATTCTAGATGGAGATATAGATTCTAACGATAGTATTTCCTTAATATTTTCAGAAGTTAAAAGATTTAAGGTTGAGGCTATTAGTTGTTCAACTATAATAATTATTTCCAGAGCCGCTCCTGGAATTTTTATATTAATAGGAGGTAATTCATCTTTACAATTAAAAGGATTGCCTATTGTAATTTCATTTAATTGTTGTATATTTAATAATGAAAATGCTAATTCTGGATTATTTTTTATTTTATCAAAACTCTTAGATAGAATCTTATTCCATTTATCTTTTATTTTAACTAAATTCTCATCATTTATAGGTATATCAGGAATATCTCCTACTATATCAGAAATATCAAGTTTATCAATTTCATTTAAAATTTTAGTTTTTAAATTTCGTTTTTCTTTATTATCATCTTTATATTTATTAGTATTATAATCTTTAAATAAATCATTAATACTTTTTCCACTATTTTTTTTAGGGTATATTTTAGTTTTATCTTTAGGTAATTCAAGTGTTGGAAAATCAATATTATCTATGTATTCATAAAAATCTAGTTTTATTAAATTAATTTTTTCATCAATTGATAAGTCATTAAGGCTTTTTCCTAATTTATCTTTTAATTTATTAAAATTAGTCATTGGAGGCAATTGAATAGCATCAATTTTTTGGGCTAATTCACTATATATTTCTGCAGTAAATTCGTCAAATGTTTGGTCTATTCCTATTTTTTTTAAAAAATCTAATTCAGGTTTTGAAATACCAAATAATTTTAGTTTGTCTAGACCGAAGTTTTTAAGTATATTAAGTTTAGCTTGTAAAAAATCTTTAATATTAGATGAATCGTTAGGCTGACCGAATTCAGTAGATTCTCCTTTTAGTGTAATTAAAAATTTTTTGACTCCACTTTTAGAAATATAAAAAACTAAAGGGCATGGTAGTATTCCACACTGTACTACAAATATTACAATTGTTCCTAAATTAGAAGAAATAACAGTTATTGGTATAAAAACTGGAGGAAGTTGTATTTTTTTAGGACCAGCCGGAGTTGGAACTACTAATCCATATGGCCAATATCTAAATGATGGAGCTTCTGGTATAGGGAGTAATCCTGCCATAGTTGCAATTTTAGCAAATTTTACCCAATAACACCACTTAGTTATATTTGGATTAGAAATACTTATACCGTTCTTTAAACTTTGTCTTCCTAAAGGATCAATACCAGCCCCTTCTGGTTCAGTAAGTTCGTCAAGACTACCCGTCTTTTTAGAACATTGTACAGAAGATAAATCATTTTTAAAATTATTAATAACTGATATATTCTGTAATTGCTCTGATTCTAACTTATGTATTTCAGTAGTTAAATCTTTATAACCAGAGTTGTATGAATTGTATATATTATGTATTGTATTAATAATAGAACTCAAATCGCTATTAATATTTAAGATAAGTTTAGGATTATTTAAATCAATTATTAAATCATCTTTAACTAATGTACTGCTAAATAAATCGCCGTATGCTAAAATATATTTTATCTGGGTAGTAGCTAATTCCTTTAGCATAAAAATTAATTTATCTAAACTAGGTTTAATTTTAGATTCTTTTATTTCATTAATTCTAATATTTAATTGGCTTTGTATAGTACTATTAAATTCTTGAAATTTCTTAAAATCTTTAATATAATAAGTTATTCCATTAATATCAATCTTAACACTGTTTGAAATATCTATTCCAGATTGCTTAGATACTTCAATATCATTTTTTAATTCAATATCAATTTTAGATTGGTCTGATGTAAGACCTCTTTCGTCTAAAGAAAAGAAATTATTAATAGGGTCTTGAAAAAGATTATAATATTGTTCATATAAAATTCCTGAATATTTATACTCATCAGGAATTTGTTCTATTGTAAAATTTGTTAAATTAGTAATAAATGATTTTTTTTGTAAAATATTAAGTATATTTTCTTTTTTAATATTATCATCTAAATCAATTGATTGATGTATAAAATCAAATAGTATTTTAAAATTTAAATCCTTTGTTATTTCTACATCTGTTGCATTAATAGTTAAATTACTTGCATAAGCATTTGAAAATATTGAAATATTAGATTCTAGAAAAGCTCCTGTAATAAGTTTATTTAATAATTCTTTTTTAGCTGCATCTTTATCAATAGCAGTGTCATCTATAATAAATTCAGTATTTAAAATAGAGTCAAACTTTATTTTATTTTTTTCTCTATTTACTAAATACTCTAATTTAGTTTTTAATACATTCTTTTTTAAATTTAATGAATTTATTTCTTTTTGTATATTATCTGATAAAGTTTTATCAGTAGTAGAATATTTATCTCTTTCAAGAGTTTTATTATCTATAGTATTAGAAATATTTGTTATAGATGTTCTTATTACATTAATACTATCTAAATAGGTTTGTCTTTTTTGTAAAAGAAGATCTGCTTGGTTTTTTAATTCAAAATGGTATTGATATATCGGTTCATATAAATCTTTATATTCTTTTAATTTAGATAAAGTAGCATCAACTATTAAATTTTTATTAATATTTGATGCAAGGTCTTTAGTTTTAGAATTAATATCCTTTAAACATAAGTCTAATTGACTCATATTATCTTGTAATTCTTTTTCTAAAGATTCACGAGTAGAGTCTTGTTTAGTAAATTCAGATTGTTCAATAGGTTCTTTTAATTCAGAAAAAGGTATACCATTAAGTTGGCATTCAGTTAAAGCTTTATTTAAAATATCATTAGATGCTAAAGTATTATCTTGTATTTTACAATGTTCTAAAAGTAGTTCCTGTAGAAGTTTATTTAATTCTTCATCCATTTACATTTATTTATTTTTAAATAAAGATTTTAAAGATTTTTTACTAGAAATATTAAATTTTATTTTATCTTTAACTTCTTTTGTAAAAGAAACTTTTCCTGAATTTTTAATTAAAAAGTCTATATATTGGTAATCTATAATAATAATTTCTTCTATAGTTAAATTTTTATATTTACCAAAATATATTTTATCAGTTAATGATAAAAGGTATTTAGTTACAGTTTTATTAAAAATATGAGGAATTTCAATAGGTGTCATTAAAAGTTTATTTTACTTTAAAATAAACATAGCTTACGCTTTTGAAGTGCTAATTTAAAACTTAAGTTCTAAATTTTAATTTATCTTTTATTTTTTTAATATTAAAAATATATTCTTTAATCTTTAATTTTTATTTTTTAATATTAAAAGTATTTTTTAATTTATAATTTGTTTTTTTAGTTTTTTTAATTTTTGTTTTAATATTAAAAATATATTCTTTATTTTTTTAAGTATTATTTTTATAATTAGAAACTTAAGAGTTAATTAGACTTAGCAAGCACTCTATCACTTCTATTAAAAAAAATGAATTTGTTTTAGTTTTTTTCATCTTTTTCGAAAAAATATTTTTAAAATAAATAAAAAATAGTAAAAACAATATTTTAAAGTTAAGCAAATTTATAAGTCTGGAATTTTGACATGGTATGCAGTTTTATAAAAAATATTTCTTTCTAGGGTTGTCCTATAGTCTTTAGGATAAAAAAGTCAGTAATTGAAGTAAAATTCCATTAATTATTTTTGTTTAATTTTAAAACATTTTTATCAATTTGTTATATTAATTGATGATAATTAAAAACATTGTTTAACTTTAAAAAAACTAAAACAAAATGGAAGATTACAAAAAATTATTTAATTTGAACAGCAATCAGTTCAGTGAAAAAAAGAAAGATGACCGTAAAGTAGATGAAAATCTTTATTCTCCAGAACCAGAGCAGTCAGTAGACAAAAAAGTGTATAAATCAGTTATACGGTTTATACCATTTTATGCAGATCCTGATAAAAGTAAATTTCAGAAGGACATCTGTATTATGAAAAACTCAATTTCTAATGAAAGACTAATTATTGAAGACCCATCTGCATTTGGTCAGTTTAGTTTAACTCTTAAATATGATATTATACTTAAGAAATTAGCAAAAGATGATGCAAATTTAGTAAATGAATTAAGACAGAATTTTTCTCGTTTTTCTAAGTTTTTCTCATTAGTACAAATAGTAAAGGACCCAAATCGTCCAGATTTAGAAGGAAAAATTAAAGTATTTAATTTTGGTTTTAATATTAATAAATTAATTGAAACTGAAATTAATCCAGCAACAGACGGATTATTAGATACCGTAAGTGTAAATCCATATGATTTATTAAAAGGTAAAGATTTTCTTTTGGTAGTTTCTAAAAAAGGAAAATACAATAATTATGATGGTAGTAAATTTATTAATGAATTAACTCCGTTTAAGTTTAATGGTAATCCTACTGAAATGTCTGAAAAAGGTATGAAAGATGTATTTTCATATTTAAAAGATAATTCACCAAACTTAATGGAGTATTACCCTAAACAACTTGAAGAAGGTATGGACCAAAAGACTAGAGAATTTTTAGAATCAATTATACCATATCAAAAAATTAAAGACGAAGTATTTTCATCTTCTTTTAAGAAAGGAAATGATAATTTAGCGGCAGTACCTTCAGAATCTAAAAAAGAAGTAGTCACTGCTACAGAATTAGGAAATTCAATTAAAAAAGAAAATGAAAGTCTTTCTGAAAAAACAAAAACTAAAAAAGAAAAAGAACCAGTTGTTGAAGCTGATGAGCCTTCTGAAAATAGTTATAAAGACTTATTAGATTCGCTCTAAGATAATTAGAATTGTATAAAGCCTAATACATATTAAATATATTCTATAATATTTATTAGGCTTTTATTAGTGAAAGGTCGCGGAATAAAATAAAAAAGTTTCGCCCTATTTAAAAGTAGGATAAATAAATAACAATATGAGTAGTATTTTACATTTACAAGATATTTTAGAAAAAAAAGGAAATGACTTTATTTATGAACTTTTTAATAAAGAGGTAATTATAAATGAAAAAAATAATTTTTCTAGTTTTTCATTTAGAAAATGTAGTGATAATACTTTTAAATTTTTTAAAAAAGATAAAGAGATTACTAATATAGACAGAATTATTAGTAAATTTTATGAAACCCCTATTAATTATATTGAGAATTTACCAGTAGAAATAAAAAACAAATTACCTCATAATTTTATATTTGGGACAGGATATAGTCCAGACTCTTCGATTTTACCAAATAACTTACTATTAAATTATATTCATGTTTTAAACGACCAGAATGACGCAGACTATACTATTCATGATAAAAAACAATTAGATTATTGGTCAGATACTTTAGGAATAAGCAAGCCTCGTATTATATTTCAAGGAAAACTAACAGATAAACAAAAGAATCAAATTTTAGAATTTATACAGACTCCAGTTGAGCAACTAAAAGATAAATTTAAACTACAGGATTTTAGTACATTTATAGTAAAGTTATTATGTAAAGAGATAAAAATAAAAGATATTAGAAAATTTAATGAATTAATATTTAGATTTATTGGTGATAATACTGAAAATACAATTTTAGCAAAAATAGTTGACCCATTATTTAAACAAAGAAAAATAGAAAATGTACAACAAGAAAGTACTGATGACTATGTATATTTAATTATTATAGACTTATTAAATTTTATTGAAACTTTAGATTTTAATAAAATATTTTTAGGTTCAGAAAAATTTGAAGATAAATATATTGAATTCTGTAATTATGTATTTAACGAATTTATAAATGAATATGGCGAAAAATATTCAAGTATTTTAATAAACGTTCCAGAGTTTTTAAGAACCGACAATTTCCAAATTAATATAAACTATATTAGAGATATTGGTGTAATTAATAATTTAAATAAAAATGACAATTATAAAGAGATATATAAAATATTATTAAATTTTTTTAGAAAAAAACGTAAAAAAACCAGTGGTAAAATTTTTGATAAAAACATATTAATACAATTTAATAGCTTAATAGACAAAATAAATATTTTCTTAAGAAAGAACGAATTATACGAACGATACTTTCCATTATTTAACGAATTTGTAACTAGCGAGATAGATGATGATTTAATTAAAGTAAATAACTATATAGAAGAGTCAATTGAAATTAATCCAGTAGAAACTAAAAATGTAAATATTTTAGTAGGTAAATTTCAGCCATTTCATATTGGTCATTTAAAAAGTTTAGAACTTTTAAAAAATAAAAATGGATTACCTACGATTATAATATGTATTAAGCAAGATAAGAATAATGATAAATTTCCTTTTAATAAAAGTGCTCAAGAAAAAATATTTAATAAAGTAAAAGATAATCATAAAGATTTAATAGAAACTGTTTTATATACTAAACGTGGATGGATTGAAGACTTATTGAAATTAGTAAGACCAACTTATGAACCTATATTATGGGGGTCAGGCGAAGATAAAATTGGATCATATAAATTACAAGTTGAATATGCTAAAAATAAAAAAATTGACTTAAACCTAAATAAAGATTTTAAATTATATAAATTACCAAAGTATACATCAAGCAATTTAGTTAGGCAATATATAACGGAAAATAATTATACTGAATATAAAAAGTTAATGCCAGAATTTTTACATAATGAATTTCCATACTTATACAGAGAAATTCAAAATGCTTCTCCTAAACAAGGAATGTTTGAATCAACTAATATAGAAGCCAAATATAATATTTTAATGGAAAGCTTAACTCATTTATTAAACGAAACTGAAAATATTGAAGTTTGGAAAAATTTAATTAATACTAAATACTCAGATTTAACAGAAGACCAACGATTCTTTTATAAGAATACCCTGAGAAAGATAAATGAATGAATTATTTATTTCAATTAATTTCTAATAAATCAAATGGATCAATAATTGATTTAAATTCATTTTTAAATAGGACAGATATTTGTCAAAATAAAATACAAAGCCTAAATAATAAATTATCTCTAATATTTACATTAAAAGATTCTCGTGAATTATCTATTTTTACAGAGACCCTAGTTTCTAATTTATATAATGCTAAAATAACAAATAGAAATACTATTTTTTATGATATTAAAAGAAATAATGAATTTATTAGTGTAAAAAGTAGTATTAATTCTACTAATTTAGAAAATACTTTAAATACTACTTCTACTAAAATTACATCATTAATATACGCTGCATATGGCTTAGATACAATTAATAATAATATATTAAAAATATTAAATGACTATACTGTATTTGAATCAGATTCAAACTATTGCAAAATAAAAGATATTCTAAATAAAGAACTCGGAGTCCTATCTAATAGGACTTTTTCTCTTTCTGCCGTTTGGTTTAATAAAAAAAGAAATACTATTTATATTATTAAAACTAAACATATTGATTCAACTACTCTATTAAATGAATCACTTAAAGAATGGCATAATAAAATAAAATTTAAGAAAAAACATAACCGTAATAAAACAGATATACGAATATCGTATAGTGCAGTTTTGAACATTTTTAATGGAATTAGAGATAGATTTGAAATTATTTTATTAAATAGTAAAATAAATAAAAATAAATTAATTAAACTTCAAAAAATAAAAAACGAGATAAATAATACAATATATGACATATACGACGAGAAAAAATTAAAAAAAATAAAGAATGAGTTATATAAAATTATTTGAACAATTTATATCTGAAGAAGAAACTCCTAAGCCAAGCGCTAAAGATATATTTATACCTAGAAGGCTTAAAGAAAGATGGGATGACTTATTACTTCCTTACTTAAATAAAGGTTATACTAAAGAACAAATATTTGTAGTGAAACCAATTGATGAAACTTTTATTATAAATATGGGTAATATTGAGAAATTTAAGAATATTAAAGTTATAATTGGTAATATTGAAATAAAAAGAATAAGTGATTTAAGTATATTGAATATAGAAGAAATATCAGGAGATTTTGATTGTGCTGTTACTGATCTAATTAATTTAAAAGGGGTACCTAAAATAATAAATGGAAATTTTTATTGCTATCGTAGTCATTTAACTAGTTTAGTTGATGGTCCTAATATAGTTACTGGAGATTTTAATTGTTCTGGTAATTACTTAACTAATTTAAAAGGAGTACCTAAAATATCTAATGGAGATTTTAATTGTGCTGCTAATAATTTAACTAGTCTAATTGATTGCCCTGAAAAAATTAATGGAGATTTTTATTGTTCTAATAATAACTTAACTAATTTAGATGGGTCACCAAAAATAGTTAAAGGAGAATATTGGTGTAATAATAACTATTTATCTAATTTGGAAGGTGTACCTAAAATAATAAATGGAGATTTTCATTGTTCTTATAATTATTTGACTAGTCTTGAAGGAGGGCCTGTAGAGGTTAAAGGAGATTTTTATATTGAAGAAAATGACCCAAAATTTACAGAAGATACAGTAAGAGAATTTGTTAATGTAAAAGGCGATGTTTATTTTTTTAAAAATAATAATTATTAAAAATGAGTTATATAAAATCTTATAAAAAATTTCATAAAATAGATGAGCTTACTAGTACATCTAACTATGAAAATAAAATATTTAAAAATGGTAAATTAATAGACTATGCTGCAATTAGTAAAGATACTGCTATAAAAATACAGGACTTACTTGATGCTGAAAGAAATACTAGAATTTATACAGACCCAACTAGAGAATTAATTGAGAAACCCATTGGATTAAATGAGAATAGTAAAAAAAATAAAAAATGAAATGTATAAGGTAAAATTATTTGAGCAATTTATAAATGAAGCTCTTTCTTCTAAAGAAGAAACTAAATTAAAAAAAGATTTAGAAAAAGCAGTTAAGGAATGGAAAGTATTAAATACTACATTAACTACTGAATTTAAAAAATATCAAGATTTAATTAAAGATGTATCTGAAAAAGAATCTAAAGTTAAAAGTGATATTCTATCTATGATGGATACTCTTGGTAAAACTAAACATGAAGTCGGAGATTTAATAGTATCATTTACTAGAGGATATACTCGATCTACTATTCCATATAAAGAAATTATAGAAATAATAGAGAAAAAAGTTAATGGTATTCTCCGAGCTTTTATTGCTAGAATTATAAAAGAAAAAACTAGAACTACTGAAATTAAAGCGACAATCGATATTAAAAAGAAAAAAGAATTAAATGAAGGTTTAAAACAAATATGGGATAAATTTATATCTTTTGTATCTAAAGGAATAGAGTCTTTAAAAGGCTATATGTCAAAATATAGTGATGCAATTGAAGACCTTAAAGATTTAGCTAAGTCTTTACCAAAAAACGCAAAAAGAACAGTTAATGAAAATGAAGATTATGACAGATTTGGTGTAGCTCAAAGTTTAACTACCTTACTACAAGGAGATGGTGTTGACTTTGAACCATTAGATGAAAATGATCCATTATGGACTAAATTAGGTCTTACTGATTTTCCAGTAAATCCACCAGAGGATATTGAAGACTTTGTAGAAAATCTTTCAGACGACCAATTTAATATTATTAAAGATATTCTTAATGAAGAGGGGTATCTCTAAACAAATGATTAAATAAATTATTAAAAGGACCTAATTAAAAATAGGTCCTTTTTTATTTTAAAACATTTTTTAGTATTTTGTGTATAAGTTAAAAGGGTATATATTAAATGAAACTACTATTTGACACAAATGTAATCTTATTTCTTTCATCAAATATGATTAATTATAAATTAAATAATGCTGATGTAAAAGAAGTCGCGTCATGGTCAGATGAAAAGGAGAGATACATATTAAAGGATGAGCCTGGTAAATTATTTAATGATTTTATAGTAAAATATTTAAACTCTACAATTTATCCATTACGTAAAAGTTTAGACAATATAACGTTTATTTTTGATAAAGGCCGGTCATGGAGAAAATTATATTTAGAAGAATATTTTAAAGATAGTATTCAAAAACAATTTGAGTATAAAGCTGGAAGAAAAACTGAGCATAATACTAAAATGTTTTTATATTTTAATTATTTCGCCGATACTATTAAATATAAATTACAAGATATTCCAGGAGTCTCTATATTAGAAGGAAATAATATTGAAGCTGATGATTTCTTTAAATATATCATAGACCAACCTGAAAATACTAAAAATATTATATGGAGCATAGACACTGATTTACAACAATTATTGCATTATAAAAATGAAAATAATTGGAATATTATGCTAACTCCAAAGGGACAAACTAAAAATAAAAAAATATATGCTCCAAAAGAATTCATAGATACTTTTATTGAATATACTCCTGATATTTTTAACTTTTCTTTAAATTCAGAAGGATCTTTAAAAGATATAATGAAGAATCTTATTACAAACAAAGATTATAAACAATATGATATTAATCCACTTAAATCTTTAATAGAAAAAATATTATCTGGAGATAAATCTGATAATATCCCTAATATATTTAATGAAATACAAGAGGATTTAAGTAAAGTTGATTTTGTAAGAATTACAAATAAATTAGTTAAACTTCATGATGATATAATACAAGACTTTGATACTAATATAGACTTAATAGTTGAGTCTATAATAAACAGTATAAATGAATTATATACTATCGATTTAACTGCTAATTATAATTTAATTAAATCAAATCTAAAACTTAATGAAAAACTCATTAGATTACACTTAGGGAATATGCCTGACTATATAAGTGATAAAATAATTAATAAATACAAAACAAATTATAATAATACAAATTTCGAATATTCTAAATTTAGTGATTTTGTTAAATTAAATAAGATATGAAAAAAAATAATTCAATAAAAAATATTAAAATAGATCCAGAATTAATTAATAAAATTATTGAGACTAATAATTCTGAATTATTTGCAATAATAATAACTAAATATAATACTGCTCTTACTAATTTCATTAATAAAAAAACTAAAGACTCTGATTTAACTAAAGACGTTGTAAACGTAGCATTCACTAAAGCCTTTTTTAAATTAAATCAATATAACTATACTTCAGCATTCTCAACATGGTTATTCTCTATAGCAAATCATACTTATATAGACATGTTAAGAAAAAATAAAGCTACGAATAATACAATATCACTTGATACATATTTAAATACATATGATGATCCTCACTCAATAGATATTATAGATCCTGACCTATTAGCTGATGATAAACTTATAAAACAACAACTGCATGAATCTCTTAATAATACTATAGAAACTATAGAGGATAAATATAAAATTGCACTAAAATTAAGATACTTTGACGAATTATCATATGAAGAAATATCTAAAAAATTAAATATACCATATGGAACTGCAAAAGTTAATGTGTTTAGAGCTAAGCAGATACTTAAAAATTTAATAGAGGCGAACCCTTTAACTTATTTTTAAAAAAAAACTTAATTCTTTTGTATTTAAACTACTGCCAACTTTTATAAGTTGGCATTTTTATTTTTAAATAAATAATAAAAAATATTTATTGTTTAGTGGAAGACATTTTCAAGAGAGTAAATAGTATAAAAAATATTACTAATTCAAGTCTTTCAGGAATACTTAGTAAAGTAAATATAAATTTTGAAACACTTTCTAATTCATTTGACGATTATTTAACTCTTATTAATTTTAATCAAACTGCAAATTCTATTAGTATTAAAGAATTAACAGTTGACACTATTCATTTAAATAAATTATTACATATTGATTTATTTGGAGATAATGACTTATCTAATGATTTACGTATAGATGACCAAGGAAGAATATATGCAAAATCTTTCATTGGAGAATTAAGTGAAGTTGAGAGACTTAGATTAAAATCATTAGCCCCATCACAATTATATTTAGAAACTGGATTACCTGTTGCTGGAGTTCCTGGTGATATTATATTCACTGGTGTAGACTTCTTTGGATATATGGGTGAATCATTCGGTTGGAAAAGCTTAACCTTTGGAGAGTCTGAATTTTCAGATTTATTTGCTGGAGTTGGAGCAAATGATATAGAATATGATAATTTAATTACAGGATCTCCTGGTATAGGAACAAATATACAAGACGCATTAGATAGTTTATACTTATTAATTCAAGCATTAGGCGGTAGTGGAGGAGGATCAGTTGGTACTCCTGGAAGTAATAATAATATTGCAGTATGGCAAAATAATTCTTTAGTTGGAAGTTTATGGAATGTTAACCCAACTGGAGAATTATACCCCACATCAACTTATAATATAGGAACTTCAACTAATAAAATTGGTAAAATATTATTATCAAATACGTCATTAGCTATAACTCCAGAAGAAGGCACTTTAGAATATGATGGAAATAGTGTATTTTTTACAGTAAGTAGTACTAGATATGACTTACTAAGTGCTGGAACTGCACAAATAGGCCAAGCTGAAGATACTGACTATACAGACGGATTATTTACAGATTTTGTTCCAACTACTCCAGTTGGAACAGCAGTAGACAGATTTAATGAAATACTTAAATCTTTAGTTCCACCACCCGCTCCAATATTATCAAACTATGATGGAACAAAATCAGGAACTCATGTTAATGGTAAATTAAGTTTTGATTCATCTAATCCTATTACAGCTCAGAGTTATTTTGGAGGTGATCTATCAACTTCTCCAATTTTAGTCGATGGAACTTGGTCAATATTAGATCATCCAACTTCTCAAATTGCCGAAAGATTTGGAATTTGCTCATTAGCTTCAGGAAATATTACCGGAGATTTAAACTATCAAGTAATTGCTCATACTGCAACTCCTACCCCTTCATATGCTGCAAAAATGTTTAGTGATGCAGATAAAGGGTATTTAAAATTATATATTAATGGAACTGAAAAAGTTTCAGCAACAATAGATTTAACTATCTTATCTGCAACAGACTCAACTTCAAGTGGAGCATCTTCTGGTATAAATATATCAGTTGCAACTCCATCATATTTTGCTCAAGGAGATCCTTTTGTATTTTTCTATAATAGAACTGGAACATACTTAGTAAGAATGGATGATTCTCTAATTCGTCAAGGCTATAATTATATTTATATACAACATATTGACGGTACTAACTTCAATAGAATATTAGGAAACCTTGAATTTATATTAGATGATGACGCTACTTCAACTTCATATTCTGGAAATAGCTTACATACATTATCTATGACTGGTAGTAAAAAAATATCTGGAATAGACTATCATACAGGAGGAACTGCCCAATATAATGTTAATATAGATAATGCATATAGAAATACATATAGCCAGGATAGTGACGCAATTAGTTTTACTGGAAATAGTAATACATACGGAGTATTATTATCAGCATCATCTCAGGCATTAGGAAATTGTTCTGGTAATGAAGCTTTACAAGTAAGTATAGTTAATAAAGTTGCAACTTTAACTTCTTCAGGCCGAAGAATCCTAAATAATTTAATTAGTGTAACTACTAATGTTAAGCGTACAATTCAAGGAAATACTAGTGGTGGAGCTTCTAGTATTAATAATATTTTATTAGATAATGTTTCAGCGTCATCTACTGCATATGTAGAAGGATTTGATGATGAGACTTATAGATTAAAATCTGGAATTTCTTATAATTTAGTATCTGATATTACGTCTAATCCATGGGATTCTACTCAATCATTGAGCGACGGGTCATCTGGGCATACTGATGGATTACAGGTTATAGATAGCCGATTACTTTATTCTGGAACAAATGGATATGTATCAGATTTTAGAACAACTAATATTATAAATGGTTCGGTATTTAATGATGGAGGAACAGGAGGATCTGCTAGAAATTATACAGGGTTAGCGGGAAGTAGAACATTTATTAGATATTTTAGACAAGTTTCTCCAACAACTTCTAATTTCACAATGACTATAAATGGAGCAACTGGTACATTTGTACCAACTACTACTTCATTAACTGGAAATAATATTCATGTTGAAATTAAATTGCCAACTCAGTCTGGCTGGTTTGATGCTTATGATGATTTTGTAACAGGACAATTTAATGATGGAGACGGCTGTAGGAATGCAACATTAGGAGCAGGAAGAGCATTTGGAACAACATGGGGATTAACCTCTGGAACATTGTCTACGGCAAACACGTCAGGCTATATTGTAATAAGAATAACAGTTGGAAATTCTTTTGCTGGATATTTTTCTGGTATAACTTTTAATTACGTTTAAAATAAATAAAAATAGAAAAATAAGTTTATATAATTGGCATTTGATACTACAAATAAAACATCTACTGCATTTAAAAACCTACTTGGAAAATCCCAAACTGATTCCTCTAAAGAATTAGGAAATGAGGCTATTCCTATAAGTTTTAATGTTCATGCTAATACTATTTTTATTGATACTATAGACTCTACTCCAGCTAATGCAGTATCTGCAGGAATTGCGGTTTATGTTGAATCTAATTTAATACTAGATGCTACTTCAAATGGACATGCGTATTTTGCAAAATGGCCAGTAACTCCTCCTTCTGGAACAGACCCACAAACATCAAATCCTTTTGCTTATGGATTAGGAAGTTTAGAAAATATTTCTTCAGGAGACAGAATAACTAATATTATTAGTTATCAATACGGAGATTTATATGAGGCTAAACCATTTGATTCTTTATCTAATCCAATTTCAATTAATGATGCGAGAGATTGGATATTTCAATATCAAAGTGGAGTTTTTTATCAGCAAGATAATGTTGGAAATACCCCAGGATCTATTAATTTATATGTATATATAGGCAATTTATTATCTACTGAATTAAGTAATAAATTGTGGCAAAAAAATGGTAATGATATTCAAGCAATTGATTTTGACGGATCACCGACAATTGCACCGAAAATATTACCTTCGGCCAATGACGCATGCGATTTAGGTTCAACTATTTTACGGTTTAAAGACCTATATTTAGGATCAAATATAGATTATTCATCCGCTTTATTATTTAAAGAAGCTGGAACAGAACGAGCTAGATTTCAAAATAATAAATTTGGAATCAATACTACTTCTATGATAGCAATGTTTGAAGTATTAGGAGCAAACACTGGAAGCGGGACTAATGATTTTACTGCTAAATTTCATAATTCTACTGGAACTAATAATAGCTTAGTAATAAGAAATGACGGTAATGTTGGAATTGGGGTATCTACTCCAAATAATAAAATACAGGTCTCTGGACTAATTAATTTTAATAATACTAGATTTAGTACTGCCATTGGCTATCAAGCTCTAAATGTTATTGCCGGCAACTATAATACTGCAATTGGTTATCAGGCTCTTTTAGGAAATAGCTCTGGTAATAATAATACAGCAGTTGGATATAATTCAGGTTCAAAAATTACAGCATCTACTAGTAGTCGTAATGTATTTATTGGGAGTGAGGCTGGTGGAAATACAAGTACAACATATGTTGAAAAAAACGTTTTAATAGGGTATTATGCAGGGTATAGTTTAACTGGAAATATTTCTACTAATGGAAAGAATAATGTATTAATAGGTCATGAGGCTGGAAAAGCATTAACTACGGGGTATAGGAATACATTTATAGGAACTAATACTGGAGATACTAATATAAATGGAAGTTATAATGTATTCATTGGTCATGAGTCAGGCACAGGCTCTATCGGAGGTGAAGGCAATATCTGTGCAGGAAGTTTAACAGGGGTATCTTTAATCACAGGCTCAACTAATATTTTCATGGGTAATTCAGCTGGACAATATACAACAGATGGATATAATAATGTATTTTTAGGGCAATCTGCTGGTAATAGTAACATAGTTGGGCATGATAATATTGTTATTGGAAATCAAACCTCTTCAATAAATACTGTAGGAAATTATAATGTTTCACTTGGAAATGAAGTTGATAGTAACCAATTTAATTATACCGTTATTCTTGGAACTGAATATACCGGAGGACTAACTACTGCTGATATGGATAATCAGTTTGTTATAACTGATAGTATAACAAACTATAGATTAGGAGGAGTCCAATATATTGTTCCAACTACTCCGCCTACTACTGGGCAAGTTCTTACTACATCTAGTTTAGTAAATAAGACATTTATCGTGTTTGATGCATTAAACCAAACGAATGCGCCATACCAGGTTGGTGAAACTGTAACAGGCAGTATTTCTGGAAATACTGCAGTTGTTGTTTCAGAAGACATTACTGGAACATTAGATGTGTCAGGTTCAACTGGAGCATTTACAATAGGCGAAAATTTAACAGGATCTATTTCAGGTAATATTTCTCAAGTGTTAAGCTATACAAATAATATAGGAATAGGTAATCTATCATGGGAAACTTTTCCTAAAAAATATACAACTACGTTTACTCCAGGTACAGCTGGAGTTCCTAATACAATAACACATAACTTGGGAACTACTGCAATTACAATAGAGCTATGGGATGCTACTGGAAAAGTTATATACTCAACAATTAATAATAGGACAACTAATAGTGTAGATATAACATTTACAGTAAATCCAGTTGGTGATGTTGAAATTGTAGTAGTTGGATAAATAAATAAAAGAAGAAGATAAATGGAAATATTTGATAAATTAATCCTTAAAACTCAATCAATTGGAAGTCCAACTTATGATAGTATACAGGATTATGTTAATTATGCCGGAACAGCCGGGAGTTTAACTCTATCTCCTTTTATTACTGATGCAGGTGGAGGAACTATTAATATTATAGCAGGAGACGGATTAATTAGAGAATCTAATTCACATTTATCACCAATAAAATTTTTTAATTGGTCAGCCTCACTTGGTATAAGTATTCCAACTAATACTACTAGATATATCGGAGTAGAATATAATAGTGGATCACCCCAACTTTCAGTAAGAACTACGGAAAACTGGAATTATCATACTGATTTTCCATTAGGGCTTGTTATTAATGAATCTGGAACTTTACACATTTTTGAAAATGGCAGAATAATACCAGATATTGCTGGGCATGCAATAAAACGTGTATATAAAACTTCTCCATTAACTAGATCTGAACGAGATGGAGGATTAATACTAGGAGAAACTGGAACTAGAAATGTTACAGTTTCAACGGGTATATTATGGGATAGACTAAATGAATTTAATATTCCAGTAATAAATACGTCAATATCCGGTACTTTTGATATATACTATAGAGATAGCGGATCTGGATTTACTAAAGTTGCGGCACAAACACAATGGCCAAATACTCAATATGATAATGGAACTGGTACACTAGCTACTATGACTAATAACAGATATGCCGTTTTATGGTGTTATATTGAAACCGATGGAGACTTTGTAATGGTATATGGTAGGGACGAATATACTTCATTAGCATCTGCTGAAACTGAATCCACCCCAGGTACTATTCCAGAAAGATTATTGAAAACTGCAAAATTAATAGGTAGATTTATATTTCAAAAATCTGCAGTAACTACTTCTCAAATAGATAGTGTATTTACTATAACATTTACACCAACTGCAACTGCAAATCACGCTAATTTATCTAATTTAGATTACGCATCATCTGGACATACTGATTTTGCTAATAGTGGAGCAAATTCAAATATAACATCTTTATCAGGTTTAACTACACCTTTAACAGTTGGTCAAGGAGGTACTGGAACTGCTACTCAATTTACACAAGGATCTATAATATTTGCAGGAGCATCTGGAGTTTATAGTGAAGATAATACTAAACTATTTTGGGATGATACTAATAATAGAGTTGGAGTAGGATTAACTACACCAATTGGAGCGCTTGATATATTAAAAACAGTAACTATAACTACTGGAGCAATAGATTATGGCATAAGAAATAGAACAAACTATAATGCTTCTGAGAATTTTATAAAATATGGGTTATACCAAGAAACTTCAGTTGGTAGTGGAGTAGATAATACGTCTGGCATTATTGGTATTAATTCTCACTTAATCCATGATAGTTCATCAGTTACTACTCCTATTACAAATTATAGAGCAACTGGTATAATAAATAGTGGGCAATCTCCGAATTGGTATTTATATAGAGCAAATAATGTTACAGGGGCAGGGTTTATTGATAATTTATATGGATTATATATTTCGCAATTATCTAAAGGAATATTAAATTGGGCTATTTATACAGCAGGTAATACAAATAGCTATTTTAATGGTAATATTGGAATAAGTACTCCATCATACCCAGTAACAGCTTTACATGCATATAGAACTGATAGTGGATCCATATATACACCTATTACAGGAACTTCTCAAACTATAACAAATATATTATCTGAACAGACTATTACAAGTGTTCCAACTACATCTAGCCTTGTAAGCAATTTATTTTCAACATTAATATATACTCCAACCATAAGTGGAACTAAAACATATTATGGTATTAGATCAGCTTTAGTAGTAGACCCAATTACAGGTAGTGGAGGATCTACTACATCTTTAGTAGGTGGAAGATTTGAAGTAGATGTTCAATCAGCTATTACATTATTGAATGTAACTGGAACACGGTGTTATGCTAGTGTAAGTAGTACTACTCCAACTATTCATGGAGTATCTAGTGAAGCTCGTAATAATTTCACTGGAACAGTTACTGATGCATACGGAGGTAGGTTTAGTGTAACAACAAATGCTGCTGGAATAATAACAAATGGATATTGTGGTGATTTTCAACTTATTAATTATAGTATTGGTAAAATTGTAAATGGACATGGAATAAGAGTTCAATCTCCAAGTAACCCAAGTGGTATATTTGAATACATATATGGTATTAAAATTGAAGACCAAAGAATAGGTACAATTGAACCTTGGGGCCAAACCTATGGTATATATCAAGAAGGTATAGACGATATTAATTATTTTAATGGTAATGTAGGTATAGGATTAAATAATCCAACTGCTACTTTACATATAACAACTGGATTATCTAGTCCAGCTCAATATGTATTTAAAGCAAGTAGTGGATTAGGAGATATATTTTATATAAGAGATGATAAACGTATAATTTATGATGATGGTAACCAAGGGGCCGGAAAAGTTTTAACTAGTGACGCTAATGGAGTTGCTACTTGGCAAACTGCAGCAAGTGGTGGAACCCAAAAATATGCAACTACATTTACTCCAGGTACAGTTACTGTACCAAATACTATTGTTCATAGTTTAGGAACAACTGATTTTTCAGTAACTTTATGGGATGTAACTACAGGAGAAATAGTTTATGCAAAGGTAGATAATAGAACAACTTCTAATGTTGATATAACATTTACAACAAATCCAGCAGGAGATGTTCGAATTGTTGTAATTGGATAAAATATATAAATAATATAGATGAGAATACTTGATGACTTAGTAATAGCTAATATAATAGACGGTAAAGTTAATATAAAGCTTGGATCGACTGAACAATTTCTTATTGATGCTACTACTAATCCTAGAACATTAACAAATGGAGCATTTAGAATAAATTTTACTCCTTCTGCTACTGGAACACGAGCTATTCATATAGATATTTCAGCAGGCAGTTATGGTGATACTCACGCATCTTTTATAAATTATAAACCATCGGGTTTTATAGGAACGAAAGACGCCCATATTAATGATATTTTAGTTGATTCGACTGGATCTACTGGAGGAGAAGTTGTTGGATATGCTGTAAGTAAAATAGGTTCAGGCTCAGTTGGAGTAGTAGGTATAGAAACATACCCAGGGGTTATTCCAGTCGAAGCGAAATCAGGAACAGAAGCAAATCCTATACAAGTGTTTACTACTGCAAATGAGATAAGTTTTACTGATATAACTTCAGAAGCAACTAATCCAGCAGTAGATGTTCAAATATGGACTACTAATAATAGCTGGCTTTATGTTGGACATACTTCTCCATTTTATATAATAAATTTATATTGGCAAGTATTTGCAGATGGTAATGGTATTTTACCAACGTTTCAATATTCTATTGATGGTGGAGGAGATCCACTATGGGCCTCTTTTACTCCGTCAGATGGAACTAATGGCGCAAGAAATAATGGAAGCATAACATTTGGGTCTTCGTCTGTACCTGGATGGGTTTCTGGACCACATGATAACTCTTTGCCTCCAGGAAGATATTGGATTCGCATAAAAAGAACAAATGCAAGTTTAGTTACTCCTCCAACTGAAGACTATATTAAAACAATTGCTACTACGACTTATAAGTGGGATGCAACTGGAAATGTTAATTTTTCAACATTAAGAGCGTCTGGACAAGCAGGATTTGGAGTAACTTCTCTTAATACATCTACTGGGTTAGAATTACAACGAACACATACTACAACTGGAATAAAATATGGTCAAAAGAATTTTATTAATTTCGGCAATTCTTTAACGGACACGAGTGCGAAGTACGGAACATACCAATCTATTGTGTACGGGTCAAATAATGTTTTTACTAATGCAATACATGTTGGTTACCACTCACAATTTGATGCAAATGATAGTGGCCCAATTACTAGTTTAGTTGGATTTCAAAATTTATTTAGTTTTTCACCTGAAGGAGGAACTATTACTAATACATATGGTTTTTTAGCTAAAAGTTTAGCTATTCTTGACGGAGTTGGAGTTACTAATAACTATGGGGTTTATGTAGAATTACAATCTGCAGCAACAAACAACTGGGCTGTTTACACAGCAGGAACTACTAAGAGTTATTTTGGTGGTGCGGTTGGGGTCGGAAGCATAAATATCGGTTATCCAAGTACATCTACTTCATCAATATCAATGAGAATAAAAGGAGATACATCTAATAACTCTTTGAGATTTTATAATTCCTCAGATGAAAATAGCTTATTTATAGGCAACGAATCAAGTACAAGTGCTGGTCTTAAACTTATTAGTGGAGGTATAATTAAAACTCAATTTTATTCTAATTCGACAAGTGCTAACTATATAAATAACGGTGCAGGATTAACATTAGGAACAACAACTCACGCTCAAACATCATTAGGAACACAATTAAATATTGATAAAGTAGGGACTCTTGTTGATACTATTAATACTATCTTCAGTAGAAGTGGAATTACTTATGGTAGTATAAATGCGAATGGAATTTCAAGTGCGTTTGAAATATTAACATCATCAGTAAATTGGGATTTAAGGTTGTCAGTTTCAGGAGTCACGAATGCTTTCGTAATACAAAAAGTAACAGGACATGCTAGTATAGGAGTTGTGCCAGACACAAACATTTTATTAAAGTTATCAAAAACATATTCTTCAGTAACAGGTGCAGGGTCTTATGGAATTAAAAACTCTACTACATATAATGCAAGTGAAAACTTTGTAAAATATGGACTTTACCAAGAAACAGTACTTGCCGATAATATTTCTAATTCACAGGGCTTAGTTGGGATAAGTTCAGTAATGTCTTATGGAACAACAGGTAATAGTTCCTCTGCAAATGTGCCTTTTACTAACTTCTTAGCAAGCGGAGGGGTTTTTACAGATACTGGGAATTGCCCTAATTGGTATCAATTTAAAGCGGATAACCTTACAGCAGGTGGAACTATTACCAATCTGTACGGATTCTACGTTTCAAATTTAACAACTGCAACAAACAACTGGGCAGTTTACACAGCAGGAACTACTAAGAGTTATTTTGGGGGAAGAGTTGGAATTAATAAGACAGTTCCAACCGCTTCTTTAGAGATAGTTGGTGAAGGAGATACAAATGCTACTTATGCGTTGAAGGTGCATAATTCGAGTGGGACTAATAATAGTTTAGTGGTTGGTAATGCTGGGAATGTTGGGATAGGAACAGCACCAACTACTGTTAAATTAAGTATAAATGAGGGAGTGTTTTCAGACACAATTACAAGAGGCACTTTGACAGAGGGTGATTGTACAGGAAATGTTGGCATAATTGGGAGTAGATTTTCATTATCAAATACCTCAGGAGTAATAACATCGGCATTTAGGAATACAAGACTGTCCTCATTTAGAGGATTGGAAATTATTACTGAAACAGACCATCCTATAAGGTTTAATACATTACACAATAACCACTTGGAATGGAAGACTGAACGATTTAGGATAACAAATGTTGGAAATTTTGGTTTTGGTATAGCTTACCCACAATCTTTTTTTCAAGTAAGTCAAACCATAAGTTCTGATGGAACTCTTAGTATTTCAGGAACATCCGTTACAGGAGTTGGAACATCTTTCACAACTAATATGGTTGGCAATATAATTATTTTCTCCGATGGAACGATTAAAAACATAACATCATATATCTCGCCCACTTCATTAACCGTTGCAGAATCTGGAACTATTGGTAGTCAGACATATAAGATTATTTATAAAGGTTTTAATGTAAACGGTAACAATGTGGGAATTAACACATCCACCTTCGGAACATCAGCAGTAGGAGTCTTCGCACAAAAGAACGGAACTTCACCTTCTACAGATATAGTTGACCAATATCAGTTATATGCAGCAGACATAGTTGGAGGAAATTCAGCACCTCATTTTAGAACAGAGAATGGAGACATTATAAAGTTGTATAAAACAGGTACAGGTTGGGCTGCTACAAATTACACACAAAGAAAAACTATTGATTTATCAAGTTTTACGCTTCAAGAATTGGGAGATTTAGTCGGAACATTAATAGAAGAAGTGCACAAATTAAATGGATTTATTTCTGCATAAAATAAAATTTAAGTAAAAATGACAAAAATAAAAAGTGTAAATAGTAATACTTCAATTCTAATAGGAGAAGGTTCTAATTATATTATTCCAGATGTTACTACGGACAATCCAACTACTAACGGAACTAATTTAGTTAATGCTTATGCTGCGGCAGTTGCTTTAAATTCTGCAAATGGTCTATCCTTATCTTCAACTAATAGGTTTACAATATTATTAATGCCTTCAATGTATCAATTGGCGACTAATGCTCTAAACCTAAATACTCAATATATTGATATTGTTGGAATTAGTGATAACGCTGAAAGTACTATATTAACAAGTACTGGAAATACGGTACTGCAGAATGCAGATAATGTTTGGATTAAAAATTGTTATATAACTACTACAAGTATAAGTGGAGATTTCGCTTATACTATTCCTGCTTCTACGTCTTATAATAATCAATTAATGGAGAATGTCATATTTTATCAAACATCTGATAATGGAAAATTTATGCAAGCTGGGTCTACTTACGAGTACTCTGGAATTTATAAAAAGATTAAAGCAAATGTGACTGGAGGAAATGCCAGGTTATTCGGAGGAGGTAGTACTGCGTCAGGAACTTTTATAGATTGCGATTCCTACAATACAGGAACTGGGAATAATGCATCATTTGGAGGAGGAACAAGTGGAGTAGCTTCAGGTACATTTACTAACTGTATGGCTTATACAAATACTGGAAATATATCGGCATTCTCTGGCGGTACGGGTGGAGTAGCATCTGGAATATTTATTAATTGTAAAACACATATCCTGAATTCTTCACCTAACAATAATTTTTCTTTTGGAGGAGGTGATGCTGGAATAGCTTCTGGTACTTTTACAGGTTGTACAGTGTATTTTGACGGAAGTGGTACAGGTGGGTTGTTCGCATTTGGTGGTTATACAGCAGGAGGATCGGCGACAGGTATATTTAATGATTGTACCACCACGATGGTTGGAACATCTACGAATGCCAACCGCTCATTTGCAAGTATTGCTTCTGGCACTTTTACTAAATGTACTGTTAATTCGTCATATACCACATATTCATTTGGTAATGATACAGCTTCTGGTACTTTTACCAACTGTATAACAAATTCAACACAAAATTCTGGTTCATTTGGTTATGTTACTGCTTCTGGAACTTTTAATAATTGTATTGTTACATCTACAGCTGGAGCTAATAATTCTTTCGGAGCTGCTAATGCAGGGGTAGCTTCAGGTACATTTACTAATTGTATATCTATCAGTAACTCAGAAGACGAATCTTTTGGGAGCTCAAATAATGATAATGGAACATGCTCAGGCACTTTTTTTAACATTAAAAAAACCGGAAGATTAAATACTATATTCACTGGAACATTAAGAGATTCAGAGATAACTGCTCTTGGAACTAACTATGATGGTATAACCAATATAAGAACTTCAGCACGAATTTTTAATTGTACTATTAAAAGTAATGGTACTGGTAAATCTTTAAACTCATCATTGGCTGGACAGACTCCAGCTATCGCCTATAGCCGATTTAATTCAGCGTATGGAGCAAATGTTACAGATGGGCTATCGACAAACTATAATATAATCGATGCTTTAATTTAAAATAAAAAAAGTAAAACATGAGATTAACATTTATATTTAAAAATGACCAGTGGAAAGTATTAAAAATATTTCCGTCAGAAATAGAAGAAGAAATAACAACACAAACATTTGAGGTTCCTTTAGAAATACTTCCAAAATTGGAAGCTATAAAAACATTAGAGTATCAGGATAATTGTGAGAATATTAGTTTTGACATATATTATCTCAATGGAAAATATACCGGAATACATAATACTAGAGTATCTATAAATCACAAGCAGTATAGATTTTCTGGAACACTGAATTTTACAGAAGAAGAACTTGGAATCTTAGAATCATTAATATAAAAAAATAAAAATAAAAACATGGGACTAAAAATAAACATAGCATTAACCCCGCAAGGCATGACCTCTGCGGTAATTCCTGCAAATTCTGTTATCAGTTTTGATACACGATTCGAAACAATTAGATTTGAAACAGTAAATCCTGAAACTAGCGAAATAACAGGGTATTATTTAAGAACAAAGATAATGTTTGATATTAATCATTACCTTTCTCAAACAGCATTTGAGAGCGGAGAAAGTGTATTGATTCCTGTAAAAGAAATTCAAAACAATTATGGAAGATTCATAACGGACGCTGAGTATTATGACATTTTTGTAAATGGAAATGCTGGAGCAAAAGTAGAGTCTTGGCTTATTACCTTAATGAATTTAAGTTTGGGTAATGTTGAGCATATTGATTTTAGTATTTAAAAAAAATGATATTTAAATGGACATACAAAAATTAAAGGGTTCTATTCCTGATAGTATATTAAATGAGATACCATCTATTATGGAAAAATTTTCGATAAATACTCCATTAAGACTTGCTCATTTTTTGGGTCAAACTTCTCACGAATCTGGTAATTTCAAAGTATTTTCAGAGAATCTAAATTATTCTGCTGAAGGACTTACTAAAGTATTTAAAAAATATTTTCCTAGTATTGATGTTGCTACTCCTTACGCAAGGAATCCTCAAAAAATAGCTAATAAAGTATATTCTAATAGAATTGGAAACGGAGATGAAACGAGTGGTGATGGATATAATTTCAGAGGCAGAGGTAGTATACAATTAACTGGTAAATCTAATTATATGGAATTCGATAAAATAGTTAATGAAAATATAATCGCTAATCCAGACTTAGTTGCAACTAAATATCCATTATTATCTGCGGCTTGGTTTTGGAATAGAAACAATCTTAATACAAAAGCTGATTTAGGAGCGACTGATGATGTTGTTACGAAAGTTACTAAAGTTATTAATGGCGGAACAATTGGATTAGATGGTAGGATTGCTAAATTTAATTTATTTTACTCAAAATTAAAAACAGTTTGATGAAACCAATATTAGAAAAGTATTATAAAAATAGAAATGATATAGAACCTGGCGATATTATATTAACTCAAGGTTCATCACTACTATCTAAATCTATTCAATATTTTGATAGATTATCTGGAGAAAACGAAATATATAATCATGCATTATTAGTTGGATATATGCATGGTAAATTAATAGCAATAGAAAGTGTGGCTAAAGGGGTACACCCTGAATTTTTAAGTTATAGATTAAGTAAAAATGTAAATTTTTGTGTATTAAAGTCAACTGGTTTTTCTACAGAGTTAAAAGAAAATGCTATTACTAAATTATTAACTACTGCTGAATCAACTATAAAATATGATAATCTTTTATTACTTAGAATTGCTGCATATAGAAAATTTGGTATTGACCTAGAAAAATTAGGTTCTAATAATTTAGATGTTTGTAGTGAAACAACTGGAGTAAGATTTGCTACAAAGTTATTAGAGGCAACTTCATTTAAAGATATAATAGAGAAACAAGGATGGATAACCCCAGAAGATCATAAAAGATATTATAATGAAAATGAATTTACTTTAATTTTAGATGATTTTAAAATAAATAAATAAAAAATAAAAATGAAAAACTTTATTAAGTCATTTAGTGATTTTATAATTGAAAATAAACAAAATATATTTTCAAATGTTAAAACTGATGTATCTAAAAAAATTAAGTATTGGGAAGAACGAATTGCAGGAAATGTCTTTGCACTTAAAGTTTTAAATAGTATTAAAAAACAAGGTAATAAAGCAACAACTAGGCAGATTAGTTATTTAGATAGAGCTGCTACAGGACAAGACAAACCTGAGTATTATCATCCTAAAAATTAAATGAGTAAAAAATAATAATACCTATAAATGGGATTACAAATAAATGAAGTATTAACTCCAACTTTTGCAACATCTGCGATTATTCCATCTGGGTCTGTTATTTCTTATTCTACAACATTTTATCCAGTTAGACTTAAAAATGAAGATGATACATATAGTCTTCAGCAACAAATCCATTATAATATGACAGTATATTATAGTAAGTCAGCCTATGAAACTGGTGAATCCTCAATTAATACAGGAGTTAAAGAATTTAAGTTAAGTTATGAAAAAAATCTTACTTTAGAGGAATATATAAGTTTATCAGGAACAAATGCTTTTGCAATAGTTGAAGGCTGGCTAGTTTCATATTTAGAAAATATAATTGGCACAGGTAAAATTGTGCATATAGATTTTGCAATTTAATTTATTTTTTTAAAACAAATTATTATTTTTTTAATAGAATTATAAAAATAATATATTAAAAGATATGACTGAAAATTTAAAACTAAATGAAATTCTAAATGTTCGTAGAGCAGTAGATGTTTTACGTGAAGGTAAAATTAATTTACCATTTGATCTATCAGTAGAAGTTGGGCATTTCTATAAATCGACTGAAGACTTAGAAAATACTTTAAAAAGTAAAATTAAAGAATTAGAAAATAAATATAATTCTTTATTAGAAACAAAAAGAAAAGAAATAAGGTCTAATGCTAAAGATGAGGCTAATGCATTATCTGAAATTAAGCAATTTGAAATTTCTATTTCTAATGAAATGACATCTGAAATTAATATTATTTTAGAGTCAATTCATGTGGCACCTGTATTTGTTGCAGATGTTGCCCAACTTAAGCAAATGTATCAAGCATTTCCAGTTGAGTTTTTTATTAAATTGCCAGATTCTTTTATGAAAAAAGAAGAAAACCCAGAGTCTAATCAGCATCAATTAACTGCGGTTTAATTTAAAAATTAAATAAACTTTTTCTAAAGGCTATCTTTTCAGATAGCCTTTTTTATTTTTAAAAATAAATAAATAAAATAAATATATTTTATATTAAATGTCATTTATACGTAATGTACAAAACGTTGGATTAGGGCGAGGAATATATAAAGCAACAATAGACTCATTAATTGAGCTTAAAACTATTAAAGCTGGGTATGGTATAGATGTAGTTGAATATGATGCATATTTAGAGCTTAATTTAAATGGAGCAATTGGAACATCTGGATTTAGTGGTCATTCTGGAGAAACTGGATATTCAGGTTTTAGTGGATTTAGTGGGTATAGTGGTAAGTCTGGCTATTCTGGATTTAGTGGAATAAGTGGGTATAGTGGAAAGCCTGGACCAAACGGATTACCTGGGTCGGCTGGAACTTCTGGATATTCAGGATATTCGGGGTATAGTGGACAAGCTGGTACAAGTGGATATTCAGGGTGGAGTGGAAAATCAGGATTTAGTGGAGGTAGTGGATATTCCGGATATAGTGGACCAACTGGAGCAGTTGGAGCAGTTGGATTAAGTGGATATTCTGGTTATTCTGGTTATGCAAGTGGATATATTTTTACTCAAGGTACTCCATCTGCTACTTGGTCAATTGCCCATGCTTTAGGTAAATTTCCAGGAGTATCTATGGTTAATACAATAAATGAATTAATAGAAGGAGATGTTACTTATACTGATTCTAATAATATTATAGTACAATTTTCAACTGCAATTGATGGTAAAGCCTATTTAACTTAAAAATATTATTATATGAGTGGCTCGTAAATTTTATACATCTATAAATTTAAATAAAAATGAATTACAAAATGCTGTAATTCACAATTTAAGTTCTGCACCACTTTCGCCTACTCCAGGTCAAATTTATTATGATACTTCTACCAATAGAGTATATATTTATGACGGCACAACATGGCTAGATAACACTGGAGATATTAGAGATGTTATAGGGACTTCACCAATTAATGTTTCAGTAGTTAGCGGAAATGCAACAGTAAGTATACTACCTGCGTCAGGATCAACTGCTGGTAGTATGAGTATTACTGATAAAAATAAATTAGATAATTCAACTAATTTAAATACTCCATCAACTTTAGTTATTAGAGATTCTTCTGGAAATTTTTCATCAAACATTATAACGGCAAATGATATAACAATATTAAATACTCCACTAAATTCAACTGACGCAACTAATAAAGCATATGTTGATTCTATTATACATGGATTAGAAATTAAAGAATCAGTTAGATTAGCGACTACTCCAGTTGATGGAGATATTGATTTAATTGGAATGACATTTGGAGGAACCCTTGACGGATATACAGTAAATGCTGGAGATAGAGTTCTTATTAAGAATCAAAGTACCTTATCTGAAAATGGTATATATGTCTATGATGGTGGAAGCCCAAATACTTTTACTAGATCAGATGACGCAAATACATCAGATAAAGTTAAGTCTGGTATGTTTTGCTTTATTAATGAAGGAACTTTAAATATAGACACCGCATGGGTATTAACTACAGATAATCCAATTATTTTAGAAAGTACCTCTTTAACTTTTACTCAATTTACCCAATTAGGCCAAATAACAGCCGGAGCAGGATTAACTAAAACTAATGATAATATATTAGATATTAACGCCGGAGATAATTCTATTACGGTTAATAGTGATAATATAGTAGTAAAAAGAAATTCAACTGGCGCAATAGGAATTGATTCTAACGGTATTTTAATTAATACAGATAATACTACAATAGATATTAATAGTAATCAGTTAAGAGTTGTGCCTGGGGCATTTACTAAGAAATATACTGCAACTGGAGTATCTATTGGTACTACTCCTGGATTACAAACAATAACTCATAATTTAAACACTAGGTCTGTTGTTGTTAGTATAATTGATGAGACGACTTTCGTAGAATATGAGTGTGATGTAATACACGCTACACTAAATACTATAACTATACAGGCTAGTGGATCTACTAAAACTGTAACCGCAACAATAGAAGGATAGTATTATTTTTTTAAGAGGCTGTTATAAAATAAGCTAAACGTTAAATTCCAAAGGGTTCCGTATATTATAAGACCCATTAAATAATTAATTGCAGTAATGTTGCAGTATTTATAAAAATGGCATTTATCAAATGTAATAATAGATAAACATATGAAAACTATCATTAGTGTTTTAAAAAAATGAAAAGCATCAGTTAGTTGAACAGGAAAATTAATTTTAGTATTAAATAATTTTCGTCTGCCCCACTTATATTCTCTATTAATATACTTATTTTTCCAAGAAATTTCCCCGTTCCACCACGTATGGTTTAGTTTACTAAAAATACTATCTGAAAAATGGTGATTTGTAATGTCCATTATAGAATTACAGATTGCTGCTAAAAATATGAAAATAAAACTTAGTATCATTTTTTCTTATTGTTTTTATGGTCTCTAATAGGGTTAATTATCCAAGCGTATATTATAGAAACTATAGTAAATACAACGGGCCATACTAAACTAATTAATAGTAGTATACTAGCCCATTCATAAAAATTAGATAAAATACTAAAAATTAAAGCTAATACTAAAGATACCACTAGCCATCCTATTTTTGTAGTAAATAACTGCAAAAACCAAAAAATTAATTTGTCTTTCATTATAAAATGATTTATTTTTATTTATCCTCTTTTATAGTTTGTACTCACGTTCTTCAATAAATTTATCAGACTGTAAATCATTAATCGTAATTATAATTTCCGTCTCAAGCATTTTTTTAGCTTGGTCTTTTGTATAGCCTAATTCCAAAAGAAATAAGATTCGTTTATCTTCCATAGTTTTAAGTATTAATTAAATTTAATTGATTTATTTAACTTTTTATGTTTAGTGAAATTTTCATAAAACCAAATCATATACTCTAATTCGCGTATTGATGAATAAAAAACGCAAATTGTCTTAATTTTATCACAATTAATAGTACAAGTTTTCATTGTTGTATTAGTTTAATTTTAAGTCATATTTTAATTTTCTTTTAAGATCACCAATTGGAATACTTTTAATACTATTTTTCTCTTTTTCATTAGTAAATAGTAATGAATAGATGACTTCATTAGTAGACAACGATTTTACTATTTTAAAGCAATATTTTGGTATTAGAGTTTGACTTTTTTCAATACGTGTATCATCTATGTATATACCTCCGCATATGATTAATAGACTATCTGTTTGGCTTAATTTGCAGATTTTATTTTCATATGACTTCCATATTCCTCTATTTAAATTTGGATACTGTGGCAAACAATTATAAAATTTAAAAGTTAATTCCATTTTAGAGCAGTCATACGCAAAATCTTCTGCATTAACTAAATGACCCTCATCAAACTCATTGGTTATATAGTCTTGCTTTGTAGAAAAATGTTTATCTTTTTCATTTTTAAATGAATACTTACTTCTATTACAGTCACCGCCCCCTTTATACAATTTGTAAGTTACGTATAACGGATTTCTAACATTAAATGAATAATAGCTTGTATAGACATTATTTTTAATAATTGTATCTGCTATTAAGTTTAATTCATTATGAGTTTGTTTTAAATTAAAAGAAGTTAAACCTAATAATACAAATACTCCTAACGCTAGTTTTTTCATTTTTATAAAGCTATTTTTATTTAAACCATTCTGGTATTTCTCTATTTTTCCATGATGCAAACTTACGCTTGTGTGTCATATAGTATATTCTATATGAATTAATAGTATTTCCTATTTTGCATTCATTTGGCATTGCTTTTATAAAGGGTGTCATATTTCCATTTATTTTAATATTTGGAGTATTATTTATGCACAATTCTATAATAGACTGTGATTTATGAATTTTATTATACCTATATGTATACTCATTACAAAGTGAAATTCCTAATTCACTTAGCCATATATAATTCTCAAGGCACTCTCTTGCCCATACTGAACATGGATGATTTTTATGAGTTAATTTAAATGGAGTGTTAGACCCACTTATCCAATGCACTCCACATAAAAGTTGAGCCGTTTCTAATATCATTTTAATACAATGCTTATCTGAATGATATTGAGTAGCTTTAACAGGGTCAGAATCTAATATAAAAATATTCATTTTTAAGTTATTATAAAAAATAGTTTAAATCGCCAAGTCTTTGCCATTTTGACAAGTAATAATTCTTTTTTATAAATATAGCTAAACATTTCATTAGTTATTTTTAATGTTGAGGATTTAAGACTATATTTCTCCTAACCTTATCTCGGTGGTATGACGATACCTTTTCAAACCACTCTACTCCATTTTTATAACCAAGTATAATGTTAGAATTAACCGAGAGATTATGGGTTTCATTTGGCATTTTTACATGTTTAGTCATCTTGCCTATTATTTAACACTTATACTATTTAATATAAAAATAAGAAATAATTTTGATATATTAAAGCATTTAATACTTTATTTTTGAACTAAATATAATAAGTAAATACAATTAATTGATAGTCAATCTACTAAATTGTAATTTTTTATTTAATTACATTGGGATAAATATTTATTTCATAATCATCGTGTAGTATATATAGTAATTCTTTAAGTGTTGTCATAAAAAACAGTTTTTACTTACACTAGATTGGTAGTTGAATTTTGTTTAATAATTGATTTGATACATGTGTATAAATTTCCGTGGTTTTTACTGAGGAGTGCCCTAAAATTCTTTGAATAATTCGTAAATCTACTCCTGACTCTAATAATGCAGTAGCGGAAGAGTGTCTTAAGATATGGAAATGATGATTTGAATCTATGTATTTTTTAAATATTTGTTGGCATGACCTGACTGAATATAGATTAGAGAATTGGCCATTAAATAGATGTTCTTTTGGTTTATACTGTATGTAATAGTTTCTTAACAAATCAAGAACAATTTGCGATAAGGGTACTATTCTGTCCTTTCGCCCTTTAGCATTTTTTATGTGAATTATCATTCGTTTACTATCAATGTCTTCTATTTTTAAATTCACAACTTCAGATACCCTTAGCCCTATTGAGTACGCTAGAGTTAGTATTGTTCTGTGCTTTAGGTTCTCAATTTTTGAAAGTTGACTTAAAATAAAGTCTTTATCTATCACTTGAGGTAATCTCTTTTCATTTTTAGCATATTCAATAAATCTAAATTTGAATTTTTGATGAATTGTTAATTTGTAGAAAAGTTTAATAGCACTATGTTTGTGTTTTTGGCTATTTATGCAATTAGCCGAAATTAAATAATCTTTAATTCTCTCTTGTGGAATATGTGATGGCGTATTGTATTCTTTTTCAAAATATGTCATGAATAATACTATTTGGGAATAATAGTTATTAATACTTGACTTAGAATAATTTTTAAGAATTAAGTCTTTTTTAAATTGGTTCGCATACTTTAAAATATTCATGTCGTAAGTTATTAATAATTAATTAATTATAAACATGTTTTATATATACTTGTTAGCAGCAATAAGCCTATATCCGTTTAATAACATCACACATCTTTGAAAATTTATCTGCATCTATAATCACCTTCTTCTTTTTTGAGGTCGGCTTACTGCTTATAACAACATGTTTATTCAATTGCTGGCTTTCGTAGTCTGCAATTAACTTTTTCGCTTTTAAGTATTGTTTTTCGGTTATCATAATTTTTCGTTTTTAAAGTCGCAACTAAATAAACCTGCAAACCGTTAGCAGTCAGTTTTCTTTCGGTAATTCTTTAAAACATTTATCACACTGTCTAATTCCATATATGTAATGTTTCGGCTTCTTGCATTTGCAAACCGAACTGCTAACAAATGATAAACGCAATTTTTCTTGTTCTTTATCAAATTCTTCTAATGTTTTCATGTTGTATCTTTTTATTAAGTTATCGTTAAACCACGTTTATCATCAGCCGTTATATTCAATACAAAAATAATAAAAAGTTTTGATATATTAAAATATTTAGTACTTTATTTTTGAACTAAATATAACAAGTAAATATAATTAATTGATAATCAATCTACTAAATTATAAATGACAGTACTCTTCAACTAATCATATTTACAGAACGTTATAGGTAATATTTTTACCCACCGCACAATTACGAGTTCCAAGCATTCAGTAAGTCCTTTACTTCTTCTACTATAGCCTTGTATCTGTAAAGAACTTTTGATAATGCTTCATACTTTATCAAAGCAATTCTTTTTTCCTCGTTCAAATTGTGGCTACTATAAAAATCAATTTGTGAAATCAATTTTTCTTCTTCTTTAGCATATCCATCTACTCGGATTAAATTGCTTTCAAGTATCTCTTTTAATTTTTCTTCCATTTTATATTTATTTTTAATAATTCCTACGCAAAAAACACATACCTATAACAGCACCTTGTAAGCCATTGAAGAAACGGCTACAAGCTGCAAACCGTTATATTTAATACAAAAATAAGAAATATTTTTGATATATTAACACGTTTAGTACTTTATTTTTGAACTAAATTGTAGTCTAATTGCATCATTCTATAAAGTCCATTTTCTTCATAATAAAAAAACATATTAAAGACCCCTCGCTTTTAACATTTCGTCTGCAAATTGATACCTCATTATAGATTGATATTTAAATTCAAAGTCAATCATTTTTAATGGGTCTTGTAAATCATAGTCTAACCCGAGTTTTGCAGCTACTACTTTTATTGTAGTTTCATTTTGCAATGTTGGAATAAGTAATGGTTCTAAACTCATCGCTAATTCATCTCTTAAAGTTTTTTTCATTTTGATAATTATTTAGGTATTAATAAAATAGGTTTGCTAACATCCAGTAGCGCCAGTATAAGTTTCACTACAAATTTAAAGTGTCACATTCATACAACGTTATATCCAAGTGTGACTCAACAGAAGTTCCCGTTACGTTGCTACGCAAGAGGCTTTACTTTGATACTTCTCCATCCATTTAGATGTTCGCCACACTAGTATATAACATCAAATATTTTAAATTAATTTTTACAATCACGTAGTTAATCCGGTGTATAAGATTTAAAAAACTCATCAACGCTCATTTCGTTTCCTTGTGTATAGTAGCCTTTTTGGGTTTTCATAAATTCCTTTAATACTCTATAAATGTCTCCTTCTGTTTCTGCTTTTATGTCTTTGCTGCTCAAATAGTCTTTGAACTCTAATTGACATTCATTACATACATAGCCAATACCGCTAACATACGTATCACACATTATGCTATTACATGCATTTCTTGAACAGCTCAGTACTCCCATTTTAATTTAGTTTTTATAAACATTATTATTTATGCCCGGTGTAGTCAATTAGGTTTGATATTTAAGCCATTTATTATACTCTCTTGCTCTTTCTATATGCTAAACTAATCCTTTAAATTCCTCTTAAAGTTAATCTTTTATTTAATTCTTCTTGACCAACCTCGCGATACCCATATCCTGACGATATTGCGGATTCTATATCTCTAATTCCTTTAACTAATTGTATAAAATCTCGTATTTCAACAGCTGATGATTGGTCAGACCCCCATTTATTTTTATCTAAAGTAATATGTCGTTCTATCCATGATACTCCTAATGGAATTGTTGCTAGTGTTGTAAAAATTTTACTTTCATGCCCGCTATATCCAATTTGTTTATCTGGATATTTTTCTTTAAGCCACTTAATATATCCAAATTTCAAATTAATAGGCTCGCATGGGTAAGAACTATTTGTATGAAATATAACATTAGGATTTGATTCTTTAATAGCATTAGATATTTCGTCTTCTGTAGACATCCCAGTACTTAATAATAATAATTTAGATTTTTTTCTGGCGTATTTAATTAAATTAGTATTAGTTATTAGTGCGCTAGGTATTTTTATTATATCAGTATATTGACTAATAAAATCAACAGACGGCTCATCCCAAACTGATGCAAACCACTTTATTTCTTTATTTTTACAATACGTGTTTATAATATCATATTCAAACTTATTAAATTCTATTTCTTTTTTATATTGTAAATACGTAATTTGATTATTATGCCAAGGAACCGTTTTTAATATATTTTTTTGATGTTCAGGTACACACAATAAAGGATCTCTTTTTTGAAATTTAACATAGTCACACCCAGATATATACGCTGCATCAATTAAAGTTAATGCATTATTTAAAAAATTGGATTTACTATCCCCAAATGCATAATTAATTCCTATCTCAGCACAAATTTTAGTTTTCATATAAAAATTTTATAACATTTATAGTTTGATTTTGCTGGTATATTGAAGTAAAAATGATACATTCAGCATTAAGTAATGACTAGACTTTATTAGCAATGCCAGTTAGAAGCGTCATCACCATTTTTGAAACTATCAATTATAGTTCTGTTTTCAAGAGTATATCTGAAATCAAGTTTGTGCAATTGTATATACCAATTCACAAAATCAATTACCTTATCGTCATTCCAAAACTCAGTGCAACTATCCTTACATATAGTGCCGGGTCTTTTGTTTTTCAAATCGTCTTTTTCCATATTTTTTAATTATAGTGTTTAAAATTATTTAAGATATTTACTTCTATTTAAGTTAATTCAATAACTTATAACTGTAGTAGTTAGTACTCATTTGCTAACGACTTAATTAACATATCATATTCTAATTGAGTTCCAATAAAATTCATTTTTAATCTAAATTCTAAGTCTTGCTCTGTTTCATCTGACACATCAAATATATTCCACTCTTGCATTGTTATCAAAGTAACAATTGCCCGTTTTCGTTTAATAATTCTAGCCGTCTTAAATTAAAAGTTATTTCATTTTCACAATCTTTAATTGCCCATTCATTAAAGTTTTGAGTTTTTGTGTTACACGGTGTTGTTTGTTTCTTGTTTTCAAATCCATATTCGTAATTTTTCACGAGTGAAAGAGAAAGAAAATCTCTCAAATTTGAATTTTCTAATCCTGAATGAATTTTACTATTTTTCATTTTTTAAAGTTTAGTGTCATATGACTTTTCATACTTCCCACTTAAATCCGCGTCTAAAATATGATGTGTCTATTCCTATTGCTTTAAGCACTTGCATTACCTCATCATCTATCAATTTCATTGTAACACCATCTTTAGTAATGTATAGTGTTTTATCTTCTATAATGTGCTTATACCCACTGTTCTTATTATCAACACTCTACATAGTCCACATACTAAAATTACTACCACTAACATTTACTTTGGCGTTATTGGCAGATTCGCCTGTTAATTTAGTTTCGTTTTCCATAGTTTATTTAGGTATTTAATTAAGTTTAGTTCTTGACAATTACACATATTGCTATATTTAATACAAAAATAAGAAATAGTTTTGATATATTAAAATTTTTAAGTACTTTATTTTTAAACTAAATATAACACATAATATAATTAATTGATAGTCAGTCTACTAAATTTACCTAAAAATCAGTATAGCCTCATTAATTTAAGTAATAATTAAATCCAAATACGGAGTTTTCTATGGGATAGCCTGAAATATTTTTATTTTGTAGTAAAAGACTTTCAAATTTATGAGTTTTGCTTAATGCAATTTCTTCTTTAGTTTTTCCATATAAAAATGTATTACTAAATTTTAAATAATAACTATTTTTATCCATATTACATAATGTAAAATCTAGTATCCTGTTTTCAATAAACTTTCTAAATCTTACTAAAATATCTTTTACAAATTTCTTAAAGTCTTTATTAAAAGTATTATTAAAATATAATTTTTCGATTCTACTATAATATACTATCATATCATCCCATGACGTGAATATAAAGGGCTTTACTACTTTCCATTCATTTTCAGTAAATTGTTTTATACAGATTCCATCAAGATATAAATAATAAATATCTCCTATCTTATGAACTTTTCCTTCTTTTTGTTTAGTAGTTTCAAATTTCATAAATACGTCATCCTCATCGTCTAGCCCTGTTAAAATATTTAATAAGGTTATTTGTTCTCCGCTAAATATATAAACGGCGCTTATTAAAAAATCTACAAAAATATTATCGTTGTGCTCCATCTTTTTTATTTAATTTAAATAGTATTTACTTAATTAAGGGTTTCTACATTTTACAAAAATAATATATTTTTATTTATTTTAAAAATTAATACTAAAAAAATAGTGCAAAAAAATAATAATACCGACGTATTATAATATAGAGTATCTCATATAATTTATTAGATTGATTATCAATTAATTATGTTTACTTATATATTTTAGTTAAAAAATAAAGTATTAAATATTTTAATATATCAAATTATTTTCTTATTTTTGTATTAAATATTAAAAGGAATCTTTTAATTGAGTTATAATTTTTTTATTAATACTTAAAACTAAAAACTATGTGTAATTATCCTAAAGGAAGAACTACTATTTCTAAATCTTGTTTGATAGCACTGATATTAGAAAATGAATCTGAATTCGCATCGTCTATTTGTGAATTGAAAAAATTAAGAAATAAAATACTTAAGATTGTACGTAAAAAAAATCATTTCTTATTTAAAAAAGTAAGGCGTGAATTATTAGATTTAAGTGGAGTATCTGACTGTACGTTTGACTACACTTCATTTTATTTTTATAGTAAAAAATTAGAATAAACTTAAATATTTAAAATTATATGATAAAAAAAAGTACAAGTGTATTAATAAAACCAGCTAAATTAAATAAAAAAACGAATACACACCATATAATATTATGGAATGACGACTTTAATTCGTTTGAATGGATAGAGTATTGTTTAGTAGTATATTGTAATCATGAATTAGGCCAAGCTCGGCAGTGCGCATCAATCGTCCATAATAATGGAAAGTGCTCAGTAAAAGTAGGAGAATATAAAAACTTAAAAATGATAGCAGAAGAACTACTTAACTGCCAAATAAACGTAACACTTGAAAAACTTGAAAATATTAATTAATATGTTTGGCATTACTCAATAAATAATAGTATATGTTTGCAGTATCTATTAGTACAAATTCTTCAACTCCGGACGCATTGGAAATAATATATAAAATTCAATCTTTAATAAACACATTTAGTGAAATTAATCATACTAGTGTTAGTATAGATTTTTCTAAAAATAAAAATAAAGTAACTAAAATTAAAGGTAAAAATACAGCAATGCTTGTATTTAAAAATACTAAGCTTGATACTTTTAAAAATTTTTATGAAGTATTTTCCACATCAGATTATATTAAAGACTCCAATACACTGATACAATATGTAGATGACCCATTACAAACTAATAGAGTAATTTTTTTTAAATATTATACAACAAATGAATTAACTCATAAAAAAATAGAAATCCTACTTCAAAAATGAACTTTATTAAGCACATAATATCAGCATTTAATCCACTATCAGTTTCAAAATATGAAAACTCATATGATATTGTATTTGATGATACCTCTATTATAAAAATAGAAGTTGATGAGGTGGAGTCTTCTAAATCTGAAATAATTTCACTTATAGGAAGTAAAAGTGAGGCTTTTCAAAAATATTTTTATAGTTATACACCTAGTGATAACCATGTATTATATTTAGACGAATTATATAGTGAAATTGGAGATTCAGATATATTTAATGATAATGCTGACGGAACTAAGTTAATACTTATTAATAATATATCAGGTGGTCTAATTATAGAAGAATTAATGTATAATATACTATTCGGTTATAAAAAAGTAATAGAAAATACAATAGAAACTTTTATTATAACAGATGGATTGCCTTTAAATAATAATACTGGGCTAGACGATTTCGGACCATATATATATAAAATTATAAATAATAAAGTTGTATACTGGGATGGCTGGATTAATAAAGATTTCTATTTTAAAATTAAAGGACTATCCGAGAATACCTCTTATATAATAACTGAAGAATTTATTGATATTACTTATATTAAATTAACACCAGACGAAATATCTAATTTAACATTTAAAAGGGCATTTTTACAATAAGATAAAATAAATAACTATATGGAAATATTTGATTTTAATAAAGCCGTTTTAACTACTAAATATACAAGTGATTCTTATGAAATTTCAGAAGTTGGATACGACAACTCTAAACTTGAAATTTTAAAAAATACATTTTCAACAGTTGGGTTTTTGCCTTTCTTAAAAAATAATGAAGGAATTATTAATGAGGTTATTGTTTCAAAAATACCTAATTTTTATAATACTGAATTAGAATATGCTCTTCTTACTGAAACACAAGAAGACTTAGATAATGATGACTTATCTACTGCTCAACGCGGTCTATTTGAAGAAACCACTTTACAAATTCTAGATATTAATAAATGGTATTTATTAGGCCATATAAAAATTAATAAGTTTATTAATAAAACTATACCAATTTATGCAGTTGACGTTACTGGTATTAATATTCCATTAAGAGCCGCCCCAACTAGTGATACATTAGAATCAACTCAAGAAATAGTAAAACTAAAAATTAATGAAATACTTAAAGGTAATATTCAGGATACCTTAATTTTATCAAGTTGTTTTCTTCTTTATTCTTATTTTAAATAAAACATTTTAATCCTTCATAAATATAAATTATTAAAAAACTATAAAATGGAAATAGTACAAACTAAAAAAATATCTGAAGACGTTGATTTATCATTAGTTGATCGTAAAAGTCTTTTAAGCGAAATTGAAGAAATTCAAAAAGAAATAAAAGAAAGACAAGATGTAGTTATTGAAAAAGCTAAGTTATTAGAAAAAACGATAGATTGGGTAGCTCAGCGAAAAGTTGATACTTTAAAAGATATAGACTATACTAATTTTACAAATGAGGACTGGGAGTGGATAATGTCAGAAGGGCAAATTGACGATAGAAGTGGTATTAAACATGAATTTAAAAAAAGTATTTTGTTTGGCAAATTTGGATTTATTATAGAAAAATTCTGGAAATTTACAAATCAGTCATGCTTAGTAATTGGAAAAGTATTTTTTAAAGTACCAGATAAATTTGCTGAAGATAGAATTAAAGATATTTGTAAACATTATAAGACTCTTAATTCTTTCCATGACCAAGAAAATGTTCATATTTTTCAAATACAAGATAAGCAGAATGGTAAAGCTGGAGTATATTACTTTGAGTATAATCAATCTAATAATACTGGAAGAATAACTAAGATCTATCATAATGCTACTACTGAACCAAAACCATGGAAACCCATTCTTGAAATATTAGCAGATGTTGAAAAAATATCTTAAATAATTATGAGTAAAGAAATACAAAAATCGACTGGTAAAGTTAAGAGTTTTAAACAATTTATAAATGAAAGTTTAAATAGACTAACATATAAAAAATCAGTTGATACTGACAGAGTAAAAATAACAGCATTCATAGATAATAGAAAAGTTGGTACACTTTCAATGGAAGTTCTATTTGAGTCATATGACTATGAATTTAGTGATGTATTTGATGAAGATACATTTAATAAAATTTATCCAGGCAATAAAATTGTTAAAATTGAACATATTGAAGTAGATGATAATTATAAAAATTCTGGGATTGGCTATAAATTAATGGAATATGGAATGTCATTAATGAAAAAAGATGGGTACAATCAATTCTATTTAAATGCTTCACCTATGGGATTTAAAGGATTAAATACACCAAATTTAGTTAATTTTTATAAAAAATTTGGGTTTAACGAATTGTTAAATCAAGGAAATAATGTTTTAATGGGAGTTGTCTTTTAATTGAAATGTAATACTAGAACTCTTAAAATGCAGAAATTTTAAATTTTAAGTACTAATAAATCAAAATATGATAAAACTAATTAAAAGAATTATAGGCGGGTTTCGCCAGAAAACTTTATCTGTTAAATCTATCATTGCACTCGTTACTTCTAAAAATAAAAAGTTGACATATCAAGATGAAAGCTTGAGAAAGTTTGATGAATATAAAGTTATAATGACAGGAAATATAGTGGTGGCACAAGGATATGAATGCAGTAAATGTAAAATAATAAGACAGTACTATCAACCAATTTGTAATTGCAGCTAGTCTATGATTTTTCTTATTTAAAAAAAGTTATCTAAAAAGTTTTTTATCGTTTTTTATACTCTCTTGACGCTCTGACTCAACTAAAGCATTTTTAGCTTTTTCCTCGTCATTACTATATAATTCCAAATACATTTTATATTTAGATTCTCTACTTTTATTTATATGTTCAATATCAATCAGCTCAATATTTCGTAGGTGTTCCGCTGCAAAATCTTTTCCCATTTGCTTAATTTTATTTTTCATATCATCAAGCTCGGACTTATTAATTAGCCCCTTCTTAAATTTCTTTTCGTAATCTTTAAGTACATTTTTACGTTGTTCTTTATTTAAAAGCATAATTGTATTTTATTTTTGAAAAAATCTTAATTTAAAATCTTTAAATGTTTCTGTAGTAATTGTACCATCAATCTGTTTAATTCCAACATCATAAGTTGGTTTACTAATTAAATTCGATAATTCATTTACGAAATTGTCATATGCATCTTCATTTTCGAAATTAATTGCGTTATGTAATGTTTTAGATACGTTAAGACCTATAAATAGTCTATATTTAGTAGGTTCTTCTAAAGTTTTTAAGTTAGGCATAAATACTTTTTATTTTTAATATAATAAACTCCACCTTTTGTTTTAAAACAAAAAATATATTTTTTAATATAACAATAAAATCGTAAGCTATATATGACAGAAAATAGATGTATTTCTGTATTCTTTACTAAAAAACATAAGCATTTTAATAAGTTAGATCTTCAAAAAACTAACAACTATGTATTAAATATTAATCTTTTAATTAGAGAAAAACTTAATACTGAATTTTTTATTATGAATAATATACAGAGTTTTATTCTTAATATAGAAATAAAAAAATGTATAGATCGTAGTATTAATCTTAAAAACGGAAAATATGATAACTTAATATATGTAAATGATAATATGACAATTTCGTCAATACTAAATATGATTACATTTATTGAAGCAACTTATAAAAATATAAAATTTGATTATACCCTACTTGACTCTGAAAATTTGTTTAATGACATTTTAAATAAAAGAGCAGACATAAAAATTACTACAATATGAAAAGATTTATTAAATCAATAATACTATTGCTTTATATTATTATTTTGTTTTTAGTATTCTTAGGAATTGCAATACCTACGTTTATATTAGCATATATTCATGATGTTTTAAATACAATTATGAATTTTTTTAATACTAAAATTCAAAACATGTGTACAAAGATTAAAGATGTTTAACTAGGTATTTCATATATAGAATTGGGCGTTCTATGCTTTTTTCATGTATTTCTGGCATTATTTCAAATAGGGTTCTTCCAGGCCTAGCATTAATTTCTATTAAATAAATATTACCAGTTTCACCAATTAAATAATCTAATGCTAATTCTCCTAAACTACCTATTTCTTTTTCAATTTCTTTACATATTTTTTCACTTGTATTTCGTATAGTATTAGAAATAGGTCCATCTAAATCTTCATTAAATAATTCTTTTAATAATACACTTAACTCTAATTTATTTCCGCCCGTATGCAAATTCGCAGTAATTCGATTAGCCCCGCCTATTCTTACTCCCATACCCGTTCTTTTAATATTATTATCGCCATCTTTTTGCATAAGAACTCTTATATCAAATACTGAATCATTATATTTTTGTAAATTAATATATTGCTGTATTAAATATTTAGCAGGATCTAATTTATAATATTTTAGTATTATATCATTAACTTTATTTTCTAATTCATTATCACTAATGCTTATTTCTTTATCTTCATATTTAAGAGTATAACCCGGTGCATTATATTTTATATAAATTATTCCAGCTCCTTGACTTCCAAAAATTGGTTTTAAAATACAAGATTCATTATAATTTAACATTTTAAGTAAATTATTAGAACTATAAATATCAGCAATTGGCATTTTTATTCCTTTAGATACTAAAAACTTTTGAGATTTTAATTTATCATTAGCTAATTTAATAACATTAACCTCTGTGAATAACTTAACTCCTGCATTTTCCAGTTTTGTAAGAAAAGATAATGGAGTAACTTTAGACCTATTATAAATAACAGCTGGTAATTTAGTTTCCATATCTACCCATTTATCATTAATTAAAAATGATGCTCTGTTAATCTTAGAAAAATCTTCATTTAAATCATTATGTGAAAATACACACACGTTAAGACTATTCTGCTGGCCTATCTTAACCAATTTTCTAAAATACTTCTCTTGCTCAAAGTACCTATTATATTGCGTTCCAATTTTTCTAACAGCAATAATTCCAATTAATGGAGCATTTGATAAATTTACAGCTTCGAATAACTTAAATTCATTATATGAATAGAATTTCAATAGATATAGAAGTATTTATTTTTATTTATTTAAAACTTTTTATCTATTTCTAATATAAGTAAGGTTTTATATAAAAAAATATAAAAATGTTTAAATAAAAAGAAAAACTTAATATTTTTAATTTTTTCTTAATTTTTAAATAAATAATATTAACACAACGATTACGTCCTAACTCATGCAAACTATTAAACTACCATACTATACGTCCTCTAACTCTGACAAATCGACTATACTGTCATACCTTAAGCAATATTCGAACTGCCTACACTTTATGTTCAATCGTACAAATGACAACCTTTCTGAAACTACTATCAAACACCTACCAATCAATAATATATCGCTCTTAGATAGCTGGTTTAAACAGTCTTGTGTGAAAGAGGCTACTCAAATTACTACTGCAAATAAAAATACTAAAGTAATATTTGGTGGAAAAAAGAATTTTTTCAACAGACTAAATAACAAAATAACAAAAGACGAATACAAAATACTAAAACTTAGCCCTCTCTACTCAATAGGAGAAAAATCTAACCCTAGTGTAAAAGCTAACCGTAAATTTCATATAGAACAAGACCTACTAAACATAACTTTCAAACCTAATAAACTTACCAAAATAC